>Ga0164293_10001124_pt1 | contig 22405 bp, 20 predicted proteins | sample GEODES118metaG_FD_111487 | JGI IMG/M metagenome (GOLD analysis project Ga0164293, IMG submission 111487) | Eutrophic lake water microbial communities from Lake Mendota, Wisconsin, USA - GEODES118 metaG | ecosystem: Environmental > Aquatic > Freshwater > Lake | place: USA: Lake Mendota...
AGGCATCGTTAAAGAATACCTAACCGCGTTCGCTGAGACCGCCACGGTGCACACAACCGACGATGTCGGCCCACTCCGACACGCCCGTCTGGTCGGCCCACTCTTCCATCTGCGTCGCCACAATTCGACACGCGCGCGGATCTGCAAACGTCGCAGTGCCCACCTGCACCGCGGATGCACCAGCCATGAGCAACTCAATCGCTTCCACGCCACTTGACACGCCGCCAACCCCGACGATCGGGAGGTCGGGATACTGCGCGTAGACCGAGTGCACGGCGCGCACAGCAATCGGATGGATGGCACGCCCCGATAGTCCGCCCCCACCATTACCCAGAGCGGGACGGCCCGTGCGTGTGTCAATCACCATTCCCAGCGCCGTATTGACCAGTGTGACCGCTGCTGCGCCTGCATCGTGGGCCGCGCCGGCAATGGCGACCAGTCGATCGGTGTTCGGGCTGAGTTTTGCCCACACGGGAAGGCCACTCCCCGCAACCGCCTCGACAATCGACGCCACCAACTCGGGATTGTGCGCAAAGATCTCGTGCACCGTTCCCTGCGCCGACATGTTTGGACACGACAGGTTGACTTCAATCGCTGCAAACCGCGCCGCGTGCGGTGCGAGCATGGACGCAGCGAGGCGGTAGTCCTCGACCCCAAATCCCCAAATGCTGGGCACGATCGTCGCGTCAACGCGCTCGAGCGCCGGAAGGGTGTCGACAAGCCACTGTTCAATACCTGGCCCCTGCAAACCCACTGCGTTGAGCATGCCGGCAGCGACAGGATGCAACCGAGGCGGCGGGTTACCCGACCACGCAAACGGCGCGAGCGACTTGGCCACGAACGCACCCAGCGAAGCCAGAGGAACATACGGATCGAGCTCGGTGCCGTATCCCGCGGTGCCGGAGGCAGTCATCACCGCGCTTTTCAGCGTCGTCGGGCCAACGCGAGCGATCCTCACCGCTGGTGGTACTCCTGAAGTGACCGCACCCCGAGTGGGGTCACGTGTTGCTCCACCATGCCCTGCACTGCAGCCAGAGCTGCCTTAATCGTGGTCACTGCCGAGACATGGCATAGGTTTGCCGCCTTACGAATAGCTTCGCCGTCAGACTGTGCGCCGCCGCCTCGCGGAGTATTGATAACGAAAGCGATCTCACCCTTCATAATCAACTCCACAGCATCGTCAACCGCTGTTGACCCCCGCTCGGATACTTTCGACACTTCCCTGTCGACGGGATACCCGAAGCGCCTGAGATATTCAGCGGTACCACGCGTTGCAACGATCCCCAGACCGATTTCTCGAAGTCGCTTGGCCACGACGAGCCCACTCGGCTTGTCGCGATCATTGAGCGACAAGAACACCATTCCCGATGTGGGCAGATGCGTCCCTGCAGCGGTCTCCGCCTTGATAAAGGCACGCGCGAACGTGGAATCGATGCCCATTACTTCACCGGTTGAGCGCATCTCTGGCCCCAATGCGGTGTCCACTTCAGGAAAGCGGTTGAACGGCAGCACGGCTTCTTTCACTGACACGTGTCCGCCACTCAGCGGCGCAGTCAAGAGCCCCTCTCGACGCAACTCCTCGAATGTTGCGCCCAACATGACCCGGGTCGCCACTTTCACCAGCGGAACGCCCGTGGCCTTAGCGACGAATGGCACGGTACGACTCGCACGCGGATTCGCTTCGATCACGTAGACCGTGCTTCCGTGCACGGCAAACTGCACATTGATCAAGCCAACCACGGCAAGAGCATGTGCAATAGCTCGTGTATAGCTCTCGACGGTTTCGATTATCGAAGCGTCCAACCCATACGGGGGTATCACGCACGCCGAGTCTCCGGAGTGAATTCCCGCCTGCTCGACGTGTTCCATCACGCCGCCAATGACAACCTCGCCCGCCTGATCACGAAGTGCATCGACATCGATCTCCACCGCATCGTCGAGGAAGCGATCGATCAGTACCGGACGTTCTGCCGAAAGGCCGCCCTCCCTGCCAAGCGATCCCGAATGCGCAAGCTCGCGCATTGCACGCTCAAGGTGGTCCTCGTCATGAACGATCTGCATCGCTCGCCCACCCAACACATAACTTGGACGCACCAGTACGGGATACCCCACGTGAACTGCAATTCGCTTTGCTCCATCAACATCCACGGCGGTGCCACCAGGTGGCTGAGGAATACGCAACTGTTCACACAGGGCATTCCACTTCTCGCGATCCTCGGCGAGGTCAATGGAATCCGGCGAGGTGCCGGCGATCATCTCGACTGGAATCTTCCCCGCGAGCTTCAACGGCGTCTGGCCGCCAAGACTTACGATCACCTTTGGCGCACGACCCCCTGATTGTGTCTCCGAGTGGATGACGTTGAGCACGTCTTCCTCGGTGAGCGGCTCGAAGTACAGCCGATCCGATGTGTCGTAGTCGGTCGACACCGTCTCAGGGTTGCAGTTGACCATGACGGTCTCGAAGCCAGCGTCACGCAAGGCGAAACTTGCGTGCACGCAGCAGTAGTCAAACTCGATTCCCTGCCCGATTCGGTTTGGGCCCGAACCAAGAATGATCACTTTCTGTCGATCAGAGGATCGCACTTCGCTCTCATCTTCGTACGTCGAATAGTGATACGGCGTCTCTGCCGCAAACTCGGCACTACATGTGTCGACCGCTTTGTACGTCGGCACGACGCCGCACCGCTCGCGCAATGCCGCAACTGCTTTCCGGTCTAAAGACCACAGGTGAGCCAACTGTGCATCCGAAAATCCCAGTCGCTTAATGCGCAACCAGTCGCGCCTGCCAAGAGATGTCGGCTCAACAGACTCAATGGATCGTCGCTCGTCGGTGATGTGCGCCATCTGGTCGAGAAACCACGGATCGATGTGACACGCAGCATGAACACGTGCAATGTCGATCTGGCGTCGTAAACACTCGCCCACTTGGAAAAGACGATCTGAGGTGGGAATCGCAATACGCGCCAGCAACTCATCGTCTGACCACTGGGCATATTCAGCCTCGGCAGGGTCAGCGTTGAGACCAAGTCGACCGGTCTCGAGCGAACGCAGCGCCTTTTGCAGGCTTTCGGTAAACGTTCTACCGATGGCCATCGCCTCGCCAACTGATTGCATCTGGGTGCCCAAAACGCCGGAGGTGCCCGGAAACTTCTCGAAGGCCCAACGTGGGACCTTGGTCACCACATAATCAATCGTTGGTTCGAATGATGCGGGCGTCTTCTTGGTGATGTCGTTTTGGATCTCATCAAGGGTGTATCCGACCGCCAGTTTCGCCGCGATCTTGGCGATCGGAAATCCCGTCGCCTTCGACGCCAACGCCGAGGAGCGCGACACTCGAGGATTCATCTCGATCACCACTTGCTCCCCCGTCGTCGGGTTCACCGCGAATTGCACGTTGGAGCCACCGGTCTCGACGCCCACGCGTCGAATGCACGCAAAGGCAGCGTTGCGCATCTGCTGATACTCAACGTCAGACAATGTCATTGCCGGAGCGACCGTGATCGAATCCCCGGTGTGCACACCCATCGCGTCAACATTCTCGATAGAGCAAATGATCACGCAGTTGTCTGCGCGATCTCGCATGACTTCGAGCTCGTACTCCTTCCAGCCGACGATCGACGACTCGATAAGTACTTCCGAAATCGGGCTTGCTGCCAAACCATTGGCAACGACCCGGCGGAACTCATCGGGATTATGCGCTATCCCAGTACCCCGCCCGCCCAAGATGTATGCCGGGCGGATGATCACCGGCAAACCAATTTCGGCAATCACTTTTTCGGCTTCGTCCATTGAGTGCGCCACGCCACTGCGAGGAACCTTCAGGCCAATCTCGATCATTGCGCGTTTGAACTTGTCGCGATCCTCCGCGGTCGCAATCGCTTCAGCATTGGCGCCAATCAACTCTGGCTTGCCGGGTACCCCCACCTCACCACGTTCATGTAACGCCATAGCCAAATTCAACGCTGTCTGTCCGCCCAGCGTCGGCAGCACAGCGTCCGGGCACTCACGCTCGATAATGGCCAACAACACATCGGGTGTCAGGGGCTCGATATAGGTACGATCGGCAAAGTCCGGATCCGTCATGATCGTGGCGGGATTCGAATTCGCGAGGATGACGCGATACCCCTCTTCGCGCAATACGCGACATGCCTGGGTACCTGAATAATCGAACTCACATGCTTGCCCAATGACGATGGGGCCAGAACCAATGATCAGGATGGACTCAATGTCAGTCCGCTTCGGCATCAGTTGTCCTCCATCAGCGCGCGAAATTCATTGAAGAGATACCGACTGTCGTGCGGTCCGGGACCAGCCTCCGGGTGATACTGCACGCTGAACGCCTTCTGTCCACGTACGCGCATGCCCTCATTGGTGGAGTCGTTGAGGTTCGTATGCGTAATCTCTACTACTTCCTTGAGCGAATCGGGATCAACACAGAAGTTGTGGTTTTGACTCGTGATCTCCACGCGGCCCGTGCGCAGATTACGTACCGGATGGTTCGCGCCGTGGTGGCCAAATGGCAGTTTGAACGTACGTCCGCCAAGCGCCAGCGCCATCAACTGATGACCAAGGCAGATGCCGAAGAGTGGTATGCCGCTGGCGATAATCGTCGCAATGTTGTGCGGCGCGTCGGACACCATTTCCGGATCGCCCGGACCATTTGACAGAAACACGCCATCAGGTTGCATGGCCAAGACGTCTTCGGCAGGCGTATGCGCCGGCACTACATGCACCGTGGCGATTTCCGCAAGGCATGAAAGGATTGTGGCCTTGATGCCAAAGTCGTAAGCAACAACGTTCAGCGGGCCTCCCCGCACGACATAGGGCTGGGCGGTAGTTACTTGGGCGACAAGATTGATCCCCGAGGTTCCGACCTCGTCGCGCGCAATTGCCAGCAATTCGTCCTTGTCCAGTGCGCCGAACGCCCCACTCATTGCGCCGGTCTCGCGCAGCACGCGCGTCAAACGACGCGTATCAATTCCGGCTATGCCGCTCACACCAGTGCCACGCAAGTACGCATCCAACTCGTTGTTGCTTCGCCAATTACTTCGACGACTGGCCAACTCGCGCACGATGATCCCACGCGCATGAACACGAGGCGCTTCGTTATCCAGAGGTGTGGTGCCGTAGTTGCCAATATGCGGGGTGGTGAACGTAATGATCTGACCGGCATACGAGGGGTCGGAGAGCACCTCCTGGTACCCCGACATACCCGTATGGAAGACCACTTCACCACGAGCGGCACCGCTGGATTGCGGCATGCCAATGAGATCACCCTCGAACGTGCTGCCATCTCGCAACACGAGAAGTCCTTCAGTCATGCTGTTGCCATTCCATTCACCACAGTGGGTTTGCCCTTAAAGATCGTGTGATACACCCTGCCGCGTAACGTGCGACCGACAAATGGATTGTTGGTGCTCTTGCTCGCTCGCGAGCCAGATGGGGCAACCCACGACTCGTCCAAATTGGCCACACAGAGGTGCGCAGGTTTGCCAACAGCGGCCCAATGACCTTGATTACTCATTCCCGCTATACGAGCCGGGGCAACAGACAAGAGCTTCGCCACTTGGCGTGCGTCGAGCGCAACTGCGGAACCGAGCACACCAAGAGCGGTTTCGAGACCCAACATGCCCGGCGGAGCCTGATCGAGCGGCAACTCTTTGTCTCTTCCGATATGGGGTGCGTGATCAGTCGCCACAGCGTCGATGGTGCCGTCACGCACGCCCTCTCGCAACGCCTCGATGTCGTCCATCGTGCGAAGGGGCGGATTCACCTTGTACAGCGGATCGAAACCCGTAAGTAGCTCGTGAGTCAGTGCGAGGTGGTGCGGGGTGACCTCTGCGGTAATTGGCAAGCCATCGGCTTTCGCACGACGAACGAGTTCTACGCTGCCACGTGTCGACAGATGCAAAAAGTGCATCGTTGCACCGGTGAGCCGGACGAGTTCGATATCGCGGTGCACCATCAGTTCTTCGGCAAGGCTGGGCCAGCCCGGCAGACCGAGATCGGTCGAGCATGCACACTCGTGCATCACTGCTCCAGTCGTCAAGGCCGACACCTCGCAGTGCTGCGCCAATGTCACGCCAAGATCTCGTGCGTACTCCAACGCACGCCGCATCAGTGCAGGGTCCTGCACACCGTTACCGTCGTCAGTGAACAACGTGACACCAGCAGCCGCCAATTGCGCCATCGGTGCGAGCAGCTGACCACGGCGCTCGACCGTAATGCACCCACTCGGCACCACTTCGAGGAGTCCTGCTCGTCTGCCCTGCGCACGCACGAACTCCACCACTGGCACGCTGTCTTGCGCAGGATCAGTGTTGGGCATTGCCACCAACGCGGTATACCCGCCAAGCGCACCTGCCCTGCTTCCCGTCTCGATCGTTTCGGCCTCTTCGCGGCCGGGCTCCCGAAGGTGCGTGTGCAGATCCACAAAACCCGGTAGCACGTGACACCCGCTTGCGTCGAGTTCACTATCGCCACGGAGGTCTGCACCGATCGCCTGAATCAAGCCGTCGCTGATCAATACATCGGCGCGAATCTCCTCACTCGCAGTCACAACCGTGCCGCCCCGAATCGCCAACGTGCTCACATAGCCCCCTTCATCGCCGAATCGCCTTCGACACCCTCACCCTGCGTCAGCGCATCAAACAAGACGGCCATCCGCACCGAGACCCCGTTCGTCACTTGTTGATGAATGAGCGAACCCGGGACTTCGCGAGGATCGACCAGCATCTCGACACCGCGATTCATCGGGCCCGGATGCATCACGACCGCACTGCTCTTCAATCGATCAACGCGGCTAGACGTCAAACCAAACAGCGACGAATACTCGCTAATCGCCGGCAATAAACCTTGTGCCATGCGCTCGGTCTGTAGCCGCAACATGTACAACACATCGGCAGAACCAATCACTGCGTCTAGGTCATGGACTACACGCACCGGCCAATGGTCGCAGGATGAAGGCAACAAGGTCGACGGTGCAACCAAGGTGACCAATGCACCCTGCATCGAAAACGCCTCGACGTTGCTTCTCGCCACGCGACTATGACGGATATCGCCGACAACAACCACATGCAGCCCCTCCATCGAACGCCCTTGCAACGACTGCCGGACGGTATACAGATCGAGAAGTGCCTGTGTCGGGTGCTGGTGAGCACCATCGCCCGCATTGATCACCACCGCGTCGGTCCATTGCGTCATCTGCCACGGCACACCAGCAGACTTGTGTCGAACGACAAATGCGTCGACACCCATATCGGTGATCGTCTCGATAGTGTCGCGCAGGCTTTCGCCCTTGTTCACACTCGAGCTAGAAACACTGAAGGTCATCGTGTCTGCGGATAATCGTTTTGCGGCAGTTTCGAAACTGAGACGCGTTCTCGTCGAATCCTCAAGAAACAAACTGACAATCGTTTTCCCGCGCAGGGCGGTCACTTTGGGGACCGCTCGTGCACTGATTTCAACCATGTGATCGGTCAGATCGAGGAGCCGCGAAATGCGCTCACTGCCCAACTCCTGAATCGAACGTACGTGTCTCACGCTTGGCGCTCCTTCGTGACGAAAACGCCGTCAACCGTCACCTCAACCTCATCGGACAGGTGAGTCGGAAGATTCTTGCCAACAAAGTCAGGACGGATAGGTAATTCCCGATGACCACGATCGACGAGTACGGCGAGTTGAACGCCACGTGGTCGACCGAATGTATTTAATGCCTCCAACGCTGCGCGTACTGTGCGACCCGTGTACAACACGTCGTCGACCAAAATGACGACTCGGTCGGTTACGTCGAAGGAGATGTTGGTGATCGCACCCGGAATCACCGGACGCAACGAAATGTCGTCGCGATACATAGACACGTCGAGCGAACCCAGTTCAACGCGCATCGCAGGATCGATAGCAACAATTCTCTGAGCCAGCTGCTCGGCGATCCATACGCCACCTCGTTGCATTCCAACGACGCAGACGACCTCTGCCGAGTGATTGCGCTCAACAATTTCATGCGCAATACGACCTACCGCCCGCGTCAGGTCGGCGCCACTCATGGACGCCTGCGCACCACTTCCCACTGTCTTTCCTTCCGTTTGAACCTCACGGGGTTCAATTAACGACTGGCACCAACACCAATTCGGGGGTCACCTTAGCAGCATCACCGCCGCTCGTAGAGCGCCCACCACTCATTCGTCGTGACCAGATCAAACCGTCCCGCCTCACCGTCCCACACGGACTCTTCGTTTTGATTCAATGTGCGTGGAAGGAGCACAAAACGGACCGTGTCTGCCTGTGGAAGGCGATCCCCGCCCGCGAAAACATCCGACCCATACAAATTGCGGACGAACGGATTGGGAAACGCGTACACCTCACGTCGACGTGCAAGATGTGCCGTGAGCGAGTGGTGAGCCGACACCGTCGCGTCGCCGGGAATCGATCCCGCCAACTCCCTGCCGGCCACCGCCACGGGGTGATGCGGCGGCCAGGTGGACACCTCTGTGCGCCCAAGTGGAGCGGGTGACCACAGGAAGGAACTGATCAACGTGGCGGCCACAATTCCCGCGAGCACGACCCGCCGCCCTGGCCGCTTAACGCGAGCCGCGCCATACGCCGTGCCGATCACTAGCGCAGGGACCGCAACAAGTGAATAGTGATACTCGATCTGAAACTGGTACCAAAATGTGCTGAGAATATTGACAAACAGCACTCCGCCGGACACCAGCGCAAGGGACGGGCTACGCGCAAACACAAAGGCAGTGGGAGCAGTCATTTGAAGGAGATAGAACGGTCGATCCTCGGACCAGAAGTGTCGAACCACTGCAGCGGGGTCACGCCACAACGTCTCGAAGAAGCCGCGCACACCCCCAAAAGGGATACGCCACGAGTTGCGAAACGTGATACCGGTAAACGAGCGCATAACGACGAACAACATGAACGCCATCGTCGTCAATGCACCAAATGCTGTCGCAAGGCCTCGTCGGCGGTCGCGATAGACGGCTACCCACACGCCAAGAGGTGCCATGATGAATGCGACGTCTTCCTTCACTAGGAGACTCAGTACGACCGCAACTGCGTACCAACGCCATCGCCCAACGAGCGCGGCCCATAGAGCAGTGGCCACCAGCGGACCAAGAAACGAATCGGGGTGGTAGTTCTCAAGGACTGTCCACGAGACAGCGGGATGCACTAGATACATCACGACAAACGGCATTGCCTGAGCACCGCTACCCAACAACCATCGGGCGGCGAGATACACCGGGATGGCTCCACTTGCGACAACGACTGCCTGAATCACCAGGAGTAGTGCGGTGGACTCCACAAACCAATACAAGGGCACAACGAACAGCAAGATGAAGGAAGAGTGATCGCCGAAGAGATTTCGACCCATCAACGTGACAAATGGCGACTCGAATTGGGAGAGCAGCCACACACCTTGTTCATACAGGCCGAAGTCATACGACGAGGTGCCCAGCCCGTAGTGCACATTCATCGTGCGAACAGCAAAGTACCAGCCATAAACAATCGCTAACAATGACGTAACAAAAAGCCACACCTGCTGCGAGCGCACCGCAGGCTTCATCGTTGTACAGACCTCAGTCGCGACGTATCTCGCGGGCCAGCGATGCGAGGACTCCGTTGACGAATCGTGGTGATTCGTCGGTGGAGAAACGCTTCGCAAGTTCGACAGCCTCATTCAAAATGACGGCAGTCGGCGTTTCCGGGCGCTCCAGCAATTCGAAGGTGGCCATGCGCAGAACAATCTTGTCGATTAGCGGCATACGCTGCAGGGTCCATCCGACCAGATTGGCGCTGATACGTTCGTCAAGAACGTCACGATGCGTCGCGACTCCATCGACAATCACTCGCGCGAATGCATCGACTTCAAGAGGTTGTGCGAGTACGACCTCGCGACCATCGACTGCCTTCACCTCGGCTTCGTACAACAGATGAAGGGCTCGTTCGCGGGCAACCGTCCGTTCGTCTGGTTCCGACGAAGCGGATCGAGAAGGCATCACTAGACGCGAGTGACGTACTCGCCGGAGCGAGTGTCCACCTTGACGCGGTCTCCGATATTGATGAACAACGGCACCTGGATGACTTTGCCAGTCTGCACGGTTGCTGGTTTTCGTGCACCGGACACACGGTCACCCTGTATGCCGGGCTCGGTCACCGTAATCTCGAGCTCGACCGACGCCGGAATTTCGACGCTCACGATTTCCCCGTCGTGAGTAGCGATGATGGCAACCGCATTTTCGACCAGATAATCGGCGGCATCACCCAAGGCCACCGGCTTGATGTTCACCTGGTCGTACGTCTCAGTGTCCATGAAGACATAGTCATCGCCGTCCTTGTAAAGAAACTGCATATCACGCTTCTCCAGAATGGCCTGCTCAACCTTGATGCCGGCATTGAAGGTGCGATCGAGCATGTTGCCCGTACGCAAGTTGCGGAGACGAGTTCGCACAAACGCTCCACCTTTGCCAGGTTTCACGTGCTGAAACTCCACCACAGTAAACAGCGCATTATCGAGGTTGAGCGTGATGCCGTTCTTCAAGTCGTTGGTGCTAATCGCAGGCACTATGAATCCTTCGGGCTGTGAGTGAGTGTTCGACAACCGGTGGGTTCGACGACGACAAGGTCTTCAATTCGAACACCACCGAGGCCTACACGATAGAGCCCAGGTTCGACCGTAACCACTTCCCCACTCTGCAATGGACGATCCCAACCCGAGCGGAGCCAGGGGGACTCGTGAATGTGCAACCCCACCCCGTGACCCGTGCCATGAACAAAGAGGTCGGCGTCGTCGCCGAACGCTTGCCGACACAGCATGTCGATCGACTCCCCCGTCACGCCCGCACGAATTCCCGCCCGACCAGCCTCCTGGACCCTGGCGACCGCGTCGTACATTCGGCGCAATTCGGGATCCACTTCTCCCAGGAGAAAGGTGCGAGTCATATCCGAGTGGTATCCGTCCACCAACGCACCGACGTCGATGAGGATGCAATCACCCTCAACGATTCGACGTTCCGAAGGCCGATGATGGGGAAAGGCAGCGTTCTCTCCCGCCGCCACGATGGTGTCGTAGCTCGGGCCATCTGCTCCCGCGCGACGCATGTGATACTCGAGTTCATCACGCACATCTCGCTCTGTCAGCGATGACACAGCATGCAGCATGGGCGCCACTGCGGACAGTGCATTGTCGGCCGCCCAGCACGCATGTTCGATTCGTTCCAACTCGGCTTCATCCTTTATCCGTCGCAGCTCAGCGAGAATCGACGCTGCATCGATAACAGTGACGCCGGATCCGCGCACGTGCTCATGAACACGTGCCATTGTTCGATCGAGATCCATGCCCACGCGTTGCCGCGTGCCGACAACCTGGAGAAGCGTCTCGGCTCCGGATGCAGCCGTGCGCGCCTCCAGGACATGCGTGGTCCCTCCACTACTGGCAATCTGGTAACGCGCCTGATGCGCGTATCGACCATCGGTGATCACCGTGGAGTCGAGGCGATCGACGACCAATGTGCCGGCAGAGCCCGAAAAGCCGGTGAACCACCGTATGTCGATCGGATCAGTGACGATCAGCGCGTCGAGCTCGCGCTCAACAAGCACCTGCTGCACTCGCTCCGTCCGACCCGTCACCATCAACGGCGCCACCACCAACCGCCGAATCAGTGGAGCAACGAGGCCACAGCGTGTACGGCGAGCCGATATCCCGGCCGCCCAAAACCCGCCACGGTGCCACTCGCTACAGGGGCGACGACACTTGCCGAACGCCAACCTTCACGGCGGCGAGGGTCAGAAAGATGCACTTCGACGATCGGACCTTCAAACGAGCGCAGGGCGTCATGAATGCTCCACGCGTAGTGCGTGAAGGCACCCGGGTTAATGATGATCGCGTCATGCACCGAACGGGCCGAATGAATTAGGTCAACGATCGCCGAAGAACTGTTTGTTTGTTCATGGACGACCGTCATGCCGAGGTCGCGACCCGCCTGCACCGCGTCTTCAACGATCGTTGCCAGCGAATCGGTGCCATACACCTCGGGCTCCCGCTCACCGAGGAGATTGAGATTAGGCCCGCTGATCAGCAGGATCGAACGTGTGCGAGTCATAGCGTCAGCGTACTTCCATGGCCGCAAGGACATCCCGGACTGCTCGTTCATCGACACCAGCTACCACCTCGCACCCGCTAGGGCCATCGAGCACAAACGTCAGCCCATTGAGCGCCTTCTTGTCGCCACGCATCAAATCGACAAGTTGATCGACATGCAGTCCTTGAGGCAGTGCTGTCGCGAGGCCGTAGTGGTCCTCGACAACCCGCTGGTGATAGGCAACCCGCGAGGCATCAATCCGACCCAAGCGTTCCGCCAGACGCGCCGCAAACAGAAGTCCTCGCGCCACCGCTTCACCGTGAGCGAGTGAAAAATCCGTAGCGATTTCGAGCGCGTGGCCGAGCGTATGTCCGTAGTTAAGGAGTGCGCGACGTCCGCCCTCGCGCTCGTCTGATGCCACAATCTCCGCCTTAATCGCAACGCACCGAGCGATTCGCGATGGTTCATCAAGAGCCAGGAGGTCATCACCGGTAAGAAAGTGATACTTCGCCATCTCTCCATGTCCGCATCGCACTTCGCGAGGCGGCAATGAACGCAGCAGATCGGTATCGCAGATAACACCACTCGGCTGCCAAAAGGCACCCACAAGATTTTTTCCAGACGGGACGTTGACGCCGGTCTTGCCACCAATGGCTGCATCCACCATCCCTACGAGCGTGGTTGACACATGAACAACGGGCATACCTCGATGCCAGACCGAAGCAGCAAACCCTGCAACGTCGGTGACCATGCCACCGCCCACGCCGACGACCAGATCGCGACGCGTTGCGCCAAGCCCCGCGAGTGCGTCAACAATGTGCTCAATCGTTTCGAGCGATTTGTACGCTTCGCCCTCACCAATGAACATCGTGACAACCTCGAGCCCAACGGCTTCCAACTGTCCGCGCACATCGCAGGGAATCGCCTTTTGGGTGACGATCAGTGCCCGCTTTGCACCCTCACCAACCATGACGCCCAACTCGTTAATCGCACCAGGACCAATCACCACCTCATAGGAGCGATCTTCGAGCGGCACATGAACCCGATGGATACTCATCCCCACGACCTCACCCACGCCTCGAGTTCATCGCACACCGCATCAGGCGATTTGTTCGTTGTATCAACACGGATTGACGCTACTTGCGCGTACAACGGGCGGCGCTGATGGTCTAATGCGGCGAGTGCCGCCTGCGGATCCTCACCCAGCAAGGGACGATCGACAACACCGTCGAGTCGACCTGCGAGATCGTCCGGCTGGGCGTCGAGCCACGCCACACGTATCCCCGTGCGGCCAAGTAACACACGATTTGCCTCGCGCAACACGATGCCACCGCCGGTCGCCACGACCCCACACCCCTCGAGACACTGCCTGAGCGCGATCGACTCCTCTTCGCGAAAAGCCTCCTCGCCATGACTTGCAAAGAGTTGAGCAATGGTCGACCCTGCATTGCGCTGCACGCGGTCATCGGTGTCACAGCATTGCACACCGAGTCGGCGTCCAAGTATCTGACCCACTGTTGACTTGCCCGATCCCATCATCCCCACCAAGACCACCACGTCAAGCACTTCGGGCCGTTCGCCGACCATCGAATCAGTCCTGCAGGCTGCGGGCAAACGACGTTGCGTTGCGGACGAACTCATTAATGCTGTCGCCGCCAAACTTTCGCTGCGCCTCGCCAGCCAAGACAAGGGCGACCATCGTTTCAGCCACGACTCCCAAGGCGGGAACCGCAGTCACGTCGGTGCGTTCACGAAAACTGACCGTCTCTTCTTTCGTGATGGTGTCCACAGTCTTGAGCGTCGGCCGATTCAACGTAGCGAGTGGCTTCATCGCCGCACGAACAACCAGTACTTCACCCGTAGTCATACCGCCCTCGGTTCCGCCCGCAAGGGTCGATCCGCGTCGATACGCCCGCACCGCGTCGTCCCAGGTAATGGGATCGTGTGCGTCGCTTCCGCGCCTGCCGGCCACCTCAAAGCCATCGCCGATCTCCACGCCTTTCACGGCCTGGATACTCATTATCGCCTGGGCAATCAAACCATCAATCTTGCGGTCCCAGTGCACGTGACTTCCCAATCCGATCGGCACGCCATGCGCAACCACCTCGACTACACCGCCAAGGCTGTCGCCGTCACGTGCAGCGCCCTCCACCTCAGCAATCATGCGTTGTTCGACGAGTGGATCAACGCAACGCACCGGAGAGGCATCAATGCGTTCGAGGTCGGCAATAAACGGGAGGTGGGAAGCAGTTGCACGCACAGCCCCCATCTGAATGACGTGCGACAGCACATCAACGTTGATTTCGCGCAATAGCAACTTGGCCACGGCGCCAGCAGCAACGCGAGCCGCTGTCTCGCGTGCACTCGCCCGTTCCAGCACATCGCGGGCATCATCGAATCCGTACTTCTGCATGCCCACGAGGTCGGCATGACCGGGACGTGGCGTCGTCAATGGCTTACGCGTCTTACCTGGCGCTGGCGACATTTCTTCATGCCAGACATCGCTCCGAAACCATTCCGTGTTTTTGATCAGAATCGAGACGGGAGATCCCAATGTCCGTCCGTGCCGCACGCCGCCCAACAATTCGACATCGTCAACCTCGAAGCGCTGGCGTGGCCCGCGTCCATATCCAAGGCGACGACGCGCGAGTTCAGCTTGAACGTCTTCGACAGTGACCCGAAGTCCAGCCGGAAGCCCTTCCACCACCACCACGAGCGCCTGCCCGTGACTTTCACCCGCCGTGAGATACCGCAGCACCGTCTCAGGCTACCGCCGAGCCAGTTCGGCCTGAGCGGATGTGCGCATTGCGTCTGCATCTGCCTGGACACCAAACCATTCAGCCTGCTGTAACGCCGCCTGATGCACGAGCATCCACAGTCCGTCGATTGTCGTTGCGCCACGGGCGGCTGCTTCGCGGAGCAACCTCGTCTCGAGAGGCTTGTACACCGCATCGAGTACGTACGCATCGCCCGGCACGAGAGATGCCTCGAGCGGAGAGGCGTCTGCGCCACCGTCAGCCAGAGCCATCCCCACGGGTGTGGCGTTTACGATGACGTGACATGTCGGCGCGTCTGCTGCTGTAGCAACCCGTCCGCTGGGTGCACAGGCTGCCGCCTCTTTTGCCCGTTCCTGCGAGCGATTGACGACGAGCACCGCTTGCGCACCGGCACGATCCAGAGCAACCACGATGCTGCGCGCAGCTCCACCAGCACCCAACACCATGCATCGAGTGCCAGCGGGATCACACCCAAACCGACGAAGCGCTTCGACACACCCTCGCCCGTCAGTATCAGAGCCACGCATTCTGCCGTCTGCGTCGAACGTGATCGTGTTCACCGAGCGACTGCGCTGAGCAAATTCATCACGATTGTCGACAAGATCAAATGCCGCGTCCTTCAGCGGCATCGTCACGCTGAGGCCGCGCAGTGCAGTGCCACGCTGTTGCGCAAGGAACGACGCGAACGATTCCTCGGTCACATCATGCGCCGCGTAAGTGCCCGCGACACCCCTCCTGCGCAGCGCATCGTTATGCATCGCCGGCGAAAGGCTGTGCGAGATCGGGTGACCAACGACGGCTGCCACGACGAACGGCGCGTTCACGGCAAGAGACCCGCCTGTCGAGATTTCTCGACATTCTGCTCGTGCTGTTCGAGCGAGGCAGCAAACGTGTGGCCACCCTGTTCGTCAGACAACACGTAGTACAGGTATCGACACGGACGCGGCACGCCCTGACAAATCGGATCACTCGCTACCGGGTTGGGTGCAGGATTCAATGCCGCAACGATGGAGGCGCGACCCGGATTTGCTATCGGTGTAGGCGGGAGCCCTTTGTTGCGATATGTGTTGTACGGCGTGTCAAATTCCTTGAGTTGCGAAAATGTTGCACCGTCTGGCGCGCCGTAATACAACGTTGCGTCGATTTGCAGCGGCATACCAAGCTCGAGGCGGTTGTAGACCACCCGCGCGATCTTGGCCCGATCCTCGCCAAGTTTCGCCTCGCGCTCAATCATTGAGGCCACGATCAACGTCTCGTACGGACTCAGACCAACACTTTGGGCTGACTGATCGAGGCCCTCTTGGCGACCCACCCGTTCCATGAGCGCAACCATGCGCGCGATCACCTGAGACTCTGTTTCCTCGCCGGACACTTGATATGTATCGGGAAAGAGCACGCCTTCGAGTGACGGCTGACCGGGATCCCGCAGCCACGTCTGCACATCGGACGTAGACGCCAACGCGACGAATTGTTCCGCGCTCAGACGCATCGTTCGATCAGCAAGTCGGTCACCCATCTGCGCGACCGTGAAGCCCTCGGGGAATGTCACTTTCACAAATGTCGCAGCGGGTGGAGTAGCCAAACTCGCCATCACGTCGCCCATGTGCGAGCGTTTGATGATCTGGTAGTAGCCCGGCGCGACCGCGAGCCCTCCATTGCGGTTGACGTACCACGTGAAGACCGTCGAGGAACTAATGAACCCTTCATCCTCGAGCCGATTTGCCAACTGGCCGAGCGACTCCCCCTCGTTCACCGTGAAGTTTTGCGGCACACCATCTCCGCCACCCGGATTCACCATCCGTAGGTACCACATGCCTCCCGCACCCAGGACGAGAGCAACCGCCGCGAGCAATACCACAACAAGTCGAACCATCGGCCACGCTTCGCGTCGGTCGTTCGGTTCACGAGCCGAATCCACATGTCCCGTGCGCGCAGCAACAGCGGGTTGATCCCAAGGATCGTCAACCCAATCACTGACTGACTCCCGGTCGGAGGAGCCCCCGGGAAGTAGCGGGTCGATCACGCCGGCTCGCGTGCGTCAAGCCAGGATTGCAGCATCACTGCCGCGGCAACTTTGTCCACGATTCGCCGGCGCGCCTGCGCCTTCATCTTGTTCGCCATCAACACGTCGTGCGCAGTTTTCGTGGTAAACCGCTCATCGTGAAGGTGTACGGGCACGCCTACGACGCTAGCCATCTGCTGCGCCTCGGCGATGGCAGCGTCGGCGGCAGCACCATGCGTACCATTGAGCGACAACGGTAGGCCCACTACGACGCACTCGGCCTCTTCCTCGATGACGATTGCCGCGATCGCTCGATGATCAGCTACACGGTTGCCGCTTCTCATCACCGTGGTCAGCGGCGTCGCGATAGTGCCGCTGCGATCGCTCGTGGCAACGCCGATTCGCTTCGAACCGAGATCGATGCCAAGGGCTCTCAACGAGGTGCACCCACCATGGCAAATGCAGCTACTCGCGCCAACGCGAGTGCGTCGTCAAGACCCTCGGGATTCTTACCGCCGGCTGTTGCGACGTCGCCCTTGCCGCCGCCACCACCACCCACGGCCTTGGCCGCATCACGGATTACTTCAGCGGCCTGGCCGGTTACGCCCGTACCCAACGCTGCGACCAGAGCGACTCCCCCGGTATCGGTCACACCGCCCAGCACGACAACACGAGCATTGGCGATCTGCCTCACCGTCAGCGCTACCTCGCGAAGATCACCGGGCGAACACCCGTCCAGGCGACACACCGACACGCCATCCACCACGTCCGCAGCAATCTCGGTGGCTTTCGCTCGCGCCTGAGCTACGCGAAGCCGCTTGACCTCATCTTGCAACTCCTTGACCTCGTCCAATTTGCGACGAATGGCCGACGACATATCACTAGGACTCGCGCCAAGAAGTCCTGCCGCGTCTTCGATCGATCGCTGCAGATCACTGATGTGACGAAGCGTGTTCGCACCCGTCACCGCCTCGATGCGTCGAAGGTTCGAGCCAATTGAGGACTCCGAGACAATCTTGATTGCACCGATGTCGCCTGTTGCGTTCACATGCGTGCCGCCACAGAGTTCAATACTGTCTCCCGCTTCAAGCACACGCACGATGTCGCCGTACTTGTCGCCGAAGAAGGCAATCGCACCGGCTTCGGCCGCTGCCTCCTTCGATGTTTCGTATGCCTTCACGGTGCGGTTGCCCAGCACCTGCGCGTTAGCCAGCAACTCGATGCGTTCAATTTCTTCACGACTCACGGGCGCGTAGTGCGAAAAGTCAAAACGCAAACGATCAGGTGCGACGAGCGATCCGGCTTGCTTGACGTGTTCACCCAGCACTTCGCGGAGCGCCCAGTGCAAAACATGGGTAGCAGTGTGGTTGCGGCGCGTCGCGCTGCGAGCATCCACGTCAATGGTGGCACGCACCACCTGACCAGGTTCCACTTCGCCATGGCGCACCTTGCATTGGTGCCGTCGAAGCCCAGGAACCGCAAATGTCGTATCAAGCACCTCGAACACACCCGTCGACGACTCCAGCACCCCGCGATCGCCTACTTGGCCACCACTTTCTGCATAAAAGGGTGTGATGTCGAGGAATACATCGAATGTGCCATCGTTACCTTCCACGATTGACAGGACTGTGCCCTCGGCCTCATTGCGGTCGTACCCCACGAACAACGTTGGGCCATGTTCGACAACAAGATCCCGATAGATGGCTTGCAAATCGTCGTTCACCCCGGAACCCTTGCGAGACTTCTTGGCCCGTTCGCGCTGCGCCTGCATTTCTCTGTCGAACCCCACGACGTCCACTTCTACCGAACGCTCGCCAGCGATCTCTTGGGTCAACTCGAGTGGAAATCCATAGGTGTCGTGTAGCAGGAACGCCGAACTGCCGGGTAGAACTCGCGCTCCACCTTTGATCTCGTCTTCAAGAATGGCGACACCAGTCTTCAGAGTCTGACGAAAGCGCTCCTCTTCACGCGTGAGCACACCAACAATGAAATCAGCATTCTTACGCAATTCCGGATAGGCATTTCCCATGACGTCAATAGCCGTCGATGCCAACTCGCCCATCACCACCTTTTCAGTCCCGAGCAAATAGGCGTGGCGGACGGCGCGTCGAATGATTCGGCGCAACACATATCCCCGTCCCTCATTGGACGGAAACACGCCATCGTTCACCAACATTGAAGAAGACCGTGCATGTTCAGCGAGAACGCGAAGCGAAAAGCTGGATCGATCCTCGTAGTCACCCGCGACATAGCGCTTACCCGTCAGCGACTGAGCACGATCGACCAGCGGAAAGAGCACGTCGGTTTCCCACACTGAGTCGGTGCCCTGCATTAACGCGAGAATGCGTTCAAGGCCTGCCCCGGTATCGATGGACGGCCGCGGGAGCGGTTCGCGCGAACCATCCTTCGACTGGTTGAACTGCATGAACACCAGATTCCAGAACTCGAGGAAACGATCACCTTGCGGGTCATTGAGCGGGCCGCCATCAGGCCCAAAAGCAGGACCACGATCGATGTGAATCTCGGAACATGGGCCGCACGGGCCGGTCTCGCCCATCTGCCAGAAATTGTCCGCATCGCCAAGTCGCTGAATGCGACTCATTGGCACACCGACAACGTCGTGCCAAATCTGTTCCGCCTCGTCGTCGCTCTCGTGGACAGTAATCCACAGCCGATCGCCATCGAAACCGAACACTTCGGTCACGAGTTCCCACGACCACGGGATGGCGTCAGACTTGAAGTAGTCGCCAAAACTGAAGTTGCCCATCATCTCGAAGAAGACCAGGTGCCGTTTCGTTCGACCCACGTCGTCCAAATCGTTGTGCTTGCCGCCGGCCCGCGCGCACTTTTGCACACTGACCGCCCGCGAATACGGCGGCACTTCGTCACCGACGAAGAAGGGCTTGAACGGCACCATTCCGGCAACAGTGAACAGCACCGTTGGGTCGTGTGGGATCAGGCTTGCCGAATCGACTCGCGTGTGATTTTTGGACGCAAAGAAACCGAGAAATGCCTCGCGTAGCTGGTCTGCGGAGGTGATCTTCGGGTGCGCCATGCGCCCCGAAGTCTAGAGGTCTCGCGGTCGGTCGTTTGCTGACGAGCCCGACACAAACACATCGGCATCGCTCGCCGAACGCTGTGCGCCGTCGCTGGAGACCATGTTGCGCACGATCTCCTCCACCTGCTTCACGACCTTTGACGACCACGTCGCAAGATCGTCAAGTACTGAATCGACGGTAAGCCCACTCGTTGCCTCGCGAGCCTTGTCTTTGGCGTATCGCAGTCCGACGATTCCCGCGACGACTCCCAACGCGAACCAAAACAGTCTCTTGATCACGGTGCCTCCCCTTGACCATCGGCCACGTATGGTGTGCGACGCGTTGGTCTCCCCTCAGTTTGCGCAGGAAGATGGTCCCGTTCCACCTGTTCCGGTTGATCGTGGGGCGAGACATACCCCACACCGTGGCCGATCTCACCTGCACCCGCATAGTGCGCGTCACGGAGGAATCCCGGCACCTCTACATCGACACCTCGTCGAACGTCTTCGCGAGCGGTCCAGATGGCATGCGACACCGCATTACCTTTCGGTGCGCGAGCAAGATAGGCCACCGCCTGAGCAAGATTCAACTGCGCCTCAGGAAGCCCGACGAATTCGAGAGCCTGCGCTGCCGCCACCGCGATGACCATCGCGTGTGGGTCAGCAAGTCCGATGTCTTCACTGGCCAAGATGATCAGGCGCCGCGCAATGAACTTCGGGTCATCTCCCGCTTCAAGCATGCGCGCGAGCCAGAAGATTCCCGCGTCCGGCTGAGAGGCTCGAATGCTTTTGATAAATGCCGACACGACGTCGTAATGGTCATCGCGGCCGTATCGCATTGCGCTCACGCCGAGTGCCTGTTCGACATGTTCGTCGCGTACTTCGCCGGGTCGAGCGAGGGCACATGCCACTTCAAGGGCGGTCAGCGCTTGTCGACCGTCACCGCCACAACGTTGCGCCAAATGGGTCACGACTCCTTCAGCGGCGATGGCTCCTTCCGCACGGAGACCACGCCCCAACAACGACACGATCGCGCCATGGTCAAGTAACTCGAGGCGAAACAATGTGGATCGACTGCGCAAGGGAGCGTTCACTTCAAAATACGGGTTCTCCGTCGTCGCACCGATCAAGGTGATCACACCACTCTCCACCGCCGGCAGGAGTGCATCCTGCTGCGAAGTGGTGAATCGATGAATCTCATCGACAAAGACAATCGTGCCCGTACCCTGCTCGCCCAATCGGTCGTGGGCTCGTTCGATCGCCTCACGCACGTCTTTCACCCCAGACGTCACCGCCGATAGACGCTCGAACGCGCGATGCGTCGTGGCAGCAATCACTTCGGCAAGCGTCGTCTTGCCCGTACCCGGCGGGCCCCACAGGATGATGCTGGAAATACGATCCGCCTCAATCAAAACACGTAGTGGTTTCCCAAGCCCGAGTAGGTGCTCCTGTCCAACCACGTCGTCCAACGTTCGCGGACGCAGACGTGCGGCAAGCGGTGCTTGTTGCTTCAGGCGCTCACGGGCCGCCGAGGAGAACAGATCGTCTGCGTCGTTCAACTCTTGGCAGGCTTTGGCAGCGTTCGAATGCCGAGCTCCTGAAGTTGAGCGTCAGCCACCGGCGTCGGCGCATTCGTCATCGGATCAAGGCCCGACTGTGTCTTCGGGAAAGCGATGACTTCACGAATGTTGTCCTCGCCGGCGAGAACCGCCACGAGTCGATCGATACCAAAGGCAAATCCACCATGTGGTGGCGCACCGTATCGAAACGGTTGGAGAAAGAACCCAAAGCGACGATCGGCGTCTTCGTCGGAGATCCCGAGTTGGCGGAACACGCGCCGCTGCATCTCTGGGTCATGAATCCGAATTGAGCCCGAACCTAGTTCCCAACCGTTCAGCACAAGGTCGTAAGCCATTGCGCGCACCGACATCGGATCGCTCTCGAGACGATCGATGTCATCGGGATGCGGCTGACAGAACGGATGATGTCCCGGCTGGGGGCGTCCCGTCGTGGCGTTCATCCCCACGAAGAGGGGGAAATCAACGACCCACACGTACCGGTACGGTCCTTGATGCACGGGCGGACGCCCGATGTCGTTGCGCAACTGTCCGAGCACTTCGCACGTGGTATGCCATTCGTCGGCGACGATCAGCACGAGGTCTCCCTCAACGGCGCCGGTGGCACGGCAGAGCGCGTCTTTTTCCTGTGCACTGAGGAATTTGGCAACTGGCGAGTCCAACTCGCCCGCAGCACCCACCTTCATCCACACGAGCCCCTTCGCGCCGAGCTGCTTGGCGCGATCGGTCAATTGGTCGAGCTTGTTGCGCCCGAACGATGCCGCCTCGGGATACTCGGCGCCAGAAACGCGCAATCCCTTGATCGACGGTGCTTGCGAAAATGCCTTGAACTCCGTTGCCGCAAAGATCCCTGTCAACTCCACCAGCTCCATGCCAAAGCGCATGTCCGGCTTGTCTACGCCAAAACGTTCCATTGCCTCACGCCA
>Ga0164293_10001125_pt1 | contig 22403 bp, 16 predicted proteins | sample GEODES118metaG_FD_111487 | JGI IMG/M metagenome (GOLD analysis project Ga0164293, IMG submission 111487) | Eutrophic lake water microbial communities from Lake Mendota, Wisconsin, USA - GEODES118 metaG | ecosystem: Environmental > Aquatic > Freshwater > Lake | place: USA: Lake Mendota...
ACGACCGTCGTGCCGGTGTCGTTGATTTCTGCGAGAAGGGTCAGGATGACCTCGCTCGTCGCCGGGTCGAGGTTGCCCGTCGGTTCGTCGGCGAGCATGATGAGCGGACGGTTGACGAACGCCCGGGCGATCGACACGCGCTGCTGCTCACCGCCCGACAGCTGGTGCGGAAAGCGCTCTTCCTTGCCGGACAGCCCGACGAGATCGAGCACGAGCGGCACCTGCTCGGCGATGACGTGACGCGGCTTGCCGATGACCTCGAGGGCGAAGGCGACGTTCTCGAACACGGTCTTGTTCGTGAGCAGTTTGTAGTCCTGAAAGACGTTGCCGAGCAGGCGGCGCAGGTGCGGCACGCGCGACGGCGTCATCTCGTTGACGTTGCGTCCGGCCACCCACACTTCGCCCTCGTCGGCGACTTCCTGGCGGCTCATGAGGCGCAGCAACGTCGACTTCCCCGATCCCGACGGGCCGACGAGGAAGACGAACTCCCCCTTCGAGATGTCGAACGTGGCGTCGCTCACCGCGACCGTGTCGCGGCCGTAGATCTTCGTCACGCCCTCGAGACGGATCATTGCGCAGCCCCCGTGCGGCGCCAGCGGAGGTAGCCCTCCATGAACTCGTCGAGATCCCCGTCGAGCACCGCGTCGACGTTACCCATCTCGACGTCGGTGCGCAGATCCTTCACCATCTGGTACGGCTGCAGGACGTACGAGCGGATCTGGGTTCCCCAACCGACCGTCGCCTGTTTTCCGGCGATGCGTGCGAGTTCGGCCTCGCGCTCCTCTTCGATGCGCGTGGCGAGCATCGTGCGCAGCTTCTTCATCGCATTCTCGCGGTTTTGCAACTGGCTGCGCTCCTGCTGCGACGATGCGACGAGTCCCGTCGGACGGTGGATGAGACGCACCGCCGACGAGGTCTTGTTCACGTGCTGACCGCCCGCACCCGATGCGCGGAACACTTCCATGTCGATGTCGGCTTCGTTGATCTCGACGTCGGGTTCGTCGAGCACGGGCCACACCTGCACGGTGGCGAAACTCGTCTGACGACGCCCCTGGTTGTCGAACGGACTGATGCGCACGAGACGGTGCGTACCACGCTCGGAGGTGAGCAGGCCGTACGCGTAGCGACCGCGCACCGTGAAATCAGCCGACAAGATGCCGGCTTCGGTGCCCTGGGAAACGTCGCCCATTTCGACGGAGAAACTGCGCCGCTCCGCCCAGCGCGTGTACATGCGCAGGAGCATCGAGCTCCAGTCCTGTGCGTCGACACCACCGTCCTTCGCGTTGATCTGGATGATCGCATCGGCGGTGTCGTGCTCACCCGTGAACAAGCTGCGCAACTCGACGTCATCGAGCGCGCGACGCAGTGCGGCGATGCCCTGCTCGATCTCCGACTCTTGCGACTCGTCGTCGATCTCGCGGGCCATCTCGTGGAGAACGTCGAGATCGTCGATCGAACGCACGAGCCGGTCGAACTCTGTCACGTCGGCCGACACGTTCGAGTACTCGGAGTTCACCTTCTTGGCGTGGTCCTGGTCGTCCCACAGGTCGGGACGCGCCACCTCGATCTCGAGTTCGGCGAGCCGCACCCTCGCGGCATCGATCTTCAGGTAACCCGCCGCCTCGTCGATGCGGCGCCGCACGTCGGCGAGATCGCCACCGAAATCCCTCATTGCTGCGGCCGACCTACGCCTTGCCGTGGCACTGCTTGTATTTCTTCCCCGAACCGCACGGGCACGGCGCATTGCGGGGCGTCTTCGACCAGTCGACGGCGCTCGACGATGCAGTGACGGCACCCGGGGCCGATCCCGGGGCCGCACCGGATTGACGCAGACGGTTGACCACCGGCTCGTCGGCGCGGTTCGTCATGACGTTGGCGATCGGCGACGGCGCGGCGGACGGTGTTTGTTCTTCGTTGCGCACGACCTGGACGTGCATGACATAGCGCACGAAGTCCTGGGCGATTCCGCTCATCATCGCGCCGAACATCTCGAAGCCCTCGCGCTGCCACTCGGTGAGCGGGTCCTTCTGACCCATTGCGCGCAGGTTGATTCCCTCCTGCAGGTAATCCATCTCTTCGAGGTGCTCGCGCCAGCGCTGGTCGATGATTCGCAGCATCACCTGGCGTTCGATCTCGCGCATCATGTCGGGACCGAGCTCGGCTTCGCGGCGCTCGTAGTGCGCCGACGCATCGGCCATGACGAGGTCGTAGATCTCGTCGGTCGTCGTGCACGCGGCGAGCGCCGATGCCTGTACCGAACCGGGCCAGAAAGAGGCGAGTTCGACGGCGAGACCCTCGACATCCCACTCGTCCTGCGCCTCGGACACGCAGTGCGACTCGATGAGCGAATCGACGGCTTCGGCGAGGTACTCGAGGGCCGCCGCCTTGAGGTCCCGTCCCTCGAGGATCTGATCACGGCGCGCATAGATGATCTTGCGCTGCTGGTTCATCACCTCGTCATACTTGAGCACGTTCTTGCGGATCTCGGCGTTGCGCTGCTCGACGGTGGTCTGCGCGCGCTCGATCGCCTTCGTCACCATCTTCGCCTCGATCGCCTCGTCGTCGGGCAATGCGCGGCTCATCACCCACGACAACGCGCCGGTGGCGAAGAGCCGCATGAGGTCGTCCTCGAGGCTGAGATAGAAGCGACTCGAACCGGGATCACCCTGACGGCCCGAGCGACCGCGCAACTGGTTGTCGATGCGGCGACTCTCGTGACGCTCGGTACCGACGACGTGCAATCCGCCGAGACGGCGCACTTCCTCGCCCTGTTCGGCGCACACCTTGCCGTATTCGGCGAGCAATTCGTTGAGTCGCTCGTGCGCCTTGCGACGCGCCGTGAGGTAATCGGTCGGCATCTCCTCGAGGGCGACGGGCAGTGCGAACTCGTCGAGCAACGTGTCGGGATGGTGACCTTCCTTGAGCACCTGCTGGCGCGCGAGACCCTCGGGGTTGCCACCGAGGAGGATGTCGACACCGCGACCCGCCATGTTCGTCGCGACGGTGACCGCACCCGGGCGACCCGCCTGGGCGACGATCGACGCTTCACGCGTGTGCTGCTTCGCATTGAGAACTTCGTGGACGATGCCGCGCTGCTGCAACTTGCGCGACAGCACTTCGCTCTTTTCGACGCTGGCGGTGCCGACGAGCACGGGCTGACCCGCTTCGTGACGGCGGGCGATGTCCTCGATGACGGCGGCGAACTTCGCCTCTTCGGTCTTGAAGATGAGGTCGGGAGCATCGTCGCGAACGCGGGGCTTGTTCGGCGGGATCGGCACGACGTTGAGGCCGTACGTGTTCATCAACTCCCCCGCCTCGGTCTGGGCGGTTCCCGTCATGCCGGCCAACTTCTCGTACATGCGGAAGTAGTTCTGCAACGTGATCGTGGCGAGGGTCTGGTTCTCTTCCTTGATCCGTACGCCTTCCTTCGCTTCGACGGCCTGGTGGATGCCCTCGCTCCAGCGGCGTCCCTCGAGGATGCGACCGGTGAACTCGTCGACGATCTTCACTTCACCGTCGGCGACGATGTAGTCCTTGTCGCGGTGGTACAGCACGGCCGCCTTCAGGGCGACCTGCAACTGGTGCACGAGGTTCTGCTGGACCTCGTCGTAGAGATTCTCGACGCCGAGCGCCCGCTCGACTTTTTCGATACCCGATTCGGTGGGCACGACGATGCGCTTTGCCTCGTCGACGTCGAAGTCGGCGCCGCGTTCGAGCGTGCGCACGATCGAGGCGAACTTGTAATACGTCTGCGCCGCATCGGCGACGCGACCCGAAATGATGAGCGGCGTGCGGGCTTCGTCGATGAGGATCGAGTCGACCTCGTCGACGATGGCGAAGTTGTGACCGCGCTGCACCTTTTCGGCGGACGAACCCGCCATGTTGTCGCGCAGGTAGTCGAAACCGAATTCGTTGTTCGTTCCGTAGGTGATGTCGCAGCCGTAATCGACGCGCTTCTCGTGCGGCGCGCCGCGCAGACCGGGGACGACGAGACCGACCTCGAGACCGAGCCAGCGGTGCACCTGACCCATCCACACCGCGTCGCGGCGGGCAAGGTAGTCGTTCACCGTGACGACGTGCACGCCCTTGCCGCTCAGCGCATTGAGATAGACGGGAAGCGTCGACACGAGGGTCTTGCCCTCGCCGGTGCCCATTTCGGCCACCCAGCCGGCGTGCAACGCGGCACCACCCATGAGCTGGACGTCGTAGTGACGCTGGCCGAGCACCCGCGACGCCGCTTCGCGCACGACGGCAAAGGCGTCGACCATGAGATCGTCGAGGGTCTCGCCACGGTCGAGTCGGGAGCGGAATTCGGCGGTCTTTGCCCGCAGGGCATCGTCGCCGAGGGCGGCAATCTCCCGCTCTCGGGCATTGATGTCGGGAACGAGTGCGGCGAGGGCCTTGACGCGCTTGCCCTCTCCTGCCCGCAAGACGCGGTCGAGAATCGCCATGAGTCGTTCAGCCTAACCGTCACCCCCTCGACCGGGTGGCCGGGGAGTCCACGCCGCAACGACGGCGCGGACGTGACGCGCGTCGCCGTCGTTGACGAGCACGTCGACAGCGCGGCGCAACGTGGCACCGGTCGTCGTCACGTCGTCGATGACGAGGATCGAGCGTCCGCGCGCACGGGGCGAGGCGCACAGGTCGGGGCCGACGAGTCGTGCGGCGCGATCGGAGGACGATTGGCGCGTGCGTCCGCGACGACGCAACATCGCACGAACGTCGATGCCGAGATCGCGCGCCACCGCCTCGGCTACGAGTGACGTCGCATCGATACCGGTGCGCCGTACGCGACGGTGCGACGCGGGCACCCACGTGACGACGTCGGGTGACTGCGCACAGCGGATGCACGACGTCGCTGCAAGAGCGTGCACCATGTCGTGCGCGACGGCACCGATGACGTCGTTGCGTCGTCCCGACTTCAGTTCGATGATCCGCCGGCGCACGGTGTCGTCGTCGTACCGCGCGAGTGCGACGACGTGCAGGGGTGCGTCCGCCGGAACGATGTAGTGTCGCGCGGTGCTTCCCGATCGCATTCCGGTTCGCCTGTCGCGATGTGTGCTCGGACTCGCCCTGTTCGGCGTCGGCATCTCGCTGCAGATCGACGCCCGGCTCGGCAATCCCCCGTGGGACGTGTTCCACCAGGGAGTGTCGATGCAGACCGGCGTGAGCATCGGGCGGGTCATCGTGCTCACCGGCCTTGCGCTGCTGTTGCTGTGGATCCCGCTGCGTCAACGCCCGGGAATCGGCACCATCCTCAACGCGCTCGAGATCGGCACCGTTGCCGACATCGCACTGCGCATCATCCCCGAGCCCGCATCGCTGCCGATCCGCGGCGCGATGGTCGTCGCCGGAATCCTCTGCGTCGCGATCGGTTCGGCGCTGTACATCGGCAGCGGTCTCGGACCCGGTCCGCGCGACGGCCTCATGACCGGACTCGCCGCACGCGGCATTCCGGTGCGCGTCGCGCGCACGGGAATCGAAGTGACGGTGCTCGTCGTCGGTTGGTTGCTCGGCGGCCGTGTCGGCGTGGGAACGGTTGTGTTTGCGCTGACGATCGGGCCGCTCGTGCAGTGGTGGCTGCCGCGGCTCGCGTTCAGTAGCGGTAGTGCTCGGGCTTGAACGGCCCCGACGGTTCGATGCCGAGGTAGTCGGCCTGCTCGTCGGTGAGCTTCGTCAACTTCGCGCCGAGCGCCGACAGGTGCAGTGACGCAACCTTTTCGTCGAGGTTCTTCGGCAACACGTACACGCCGATCGGGTACTTCGCGACGTTGTTGAACAGCTCGATCTGGGCGATGACCTGGTTCGAGAACGAGCAGCTCATGACGAACGACGGGTGTCCCGTTGCACATCCGAGATTGACGAGACGTCCCTCGGCGAGGACGATCACGGAGTGGCCGTCGGGGAACGTCCACAAATCGGTGCCGGGCTTCAACGTGTCGCGCACCGCGCCGCTGCGAGCCAGTCCCTCCATGTCGATTTCGTTGTCGAAGTGTCCGATGTTGCACACGATTGCGTTGTGCTTCATGCGTGCCATGTGATCGACGGTGATGATCGCCTCGTTGCCCGTTGCCGTGACGAACACGTCGGCCACGGAGACGACGTCTTCGAGGGTGTCGACCGCATAACCCTCCATCGCCGCCTGCAGTGCGTTGATCGGATCGATCTCGGTGACGACGACGCGCGAACCCTGGCCGCGCAGGCTCTGCGCGCAACCCTTGCCGACGTCGCCGTAGCCGCAGACGACGGTCATCTTGCCGGCGAGCATGACGTCGGTGGCGCGGTTGATCGCGTCGATGAGCGAGTGACGACAGCCGTAGAGGTTGTCGAACTTGCTCTTCGTCACGCTGTCGTTCACGTTGAATGCCGGGAAGAGAAGCTCACCCTTTTCGGCCATGCGGTAGAGGCGCTTCACGCCGGTCGTCGTTTCTTCGGTGACGCCGCGGATTCCCTTCGCCATGCGCGTCCACTTCGTCGGGTCCTGCTTCAGCCCGCGGGTGAGCAAGCCGAGCACGATCGCGAGCTCCTGGTTCGATGCCGTCGTCGGATCGGGCACCGCCCCGGCCTTTTCGTACTCGACTCCCTTGTGCAGCAGCAGCGTTGCGTCACCGCCGTCGTCGAGGATCATGTTCGGACCGTCGCCGTCGGGCCACGTCATCATCTGCTCGGTCGCCCACCAGTACTCCTCGAGCGTTTCACCCTTCCAGGCGAACACGGGGACGCCGTTGGGCTGGTCGACGCTGCCGTTCGGACCGACGACCACTGCCGCCGCAGCATGATCCTGCGTCGAGAAGATGTTGCACGACGCCCAGCGCACCTCGGCGCCGAGTTCGACGAGGGTCTCGATGAGCACCGCGGTCTGCACGGTCATGTGCAGCGAACCCGAGATGCGCGCACCCTTCAGCGGCTTGGACGGACCGTATTCCTTGCGCAGCGCGCGCAAGCCGGGCATCTCGTGCTCGGCGAGATGGATCTCCTTGCGTCCGAAGGGAGCAAGTGACAGGTCGGCGACGCGCCAGTCACGGCGCGCGGCAAAGGACGATGAAGTGGTTGCGGACATGGTGCCTCCGATGCACGAACGAGAACGGGCTGGGGCCTGCTGGCACCGATCGAGTCAGCCGTCTGCGGTCAAGTGTAGGTCGGGGCGATTCCCTCGTCCCGGATGCGCGCCATGATTCGCGCGTGCTCGGCCTCGTCGACGACGACCGACTCCTCGACGAGCATGACGGGGATGCCGTCGCGCACCTCGTAACGGCGGCGTTGACGCGGGTTGTAGAGGAAACCCTCATCGGCGATGAAGTGCAGAGACCCCTTGTCGGCGGGGCACGCGAGGATCGCGAGCAGGCGCGGATCGAGCGAGGCGGTCACTGCATCACTCCGCACCGTCGAAGAACCGCACGACCAGCCACGACACGACCCTACGCGGCGTCATGCCGTGATGAGAAGGAGCAGCTCGGCGACGCGCGTATCGCACTCCTCACGGGTCGGTGCCTCGAGGTTGAGGCGCAACAGCGGTTCGGTGTTCGAGGGACGCACGTTGAACCACCACGATCCGCAGTCGACGGTGAGACCGTCGAGGCGGTCCTGCGAGTGATCCGCGAAACGGTCGGCGATGCGCGCGATGACCGCGGGAATGTCGTCGACCTCCGTGTTGATCTCGCCGCTGCTCGCGTAACGCTCGAACGGGGCACGCAGTTCGGACAACGTCTTTCCCGTGCGGGCCATCTCGCCGAGGATGACCATCGAGGCGATGAGCCCGCTGTCGGCGCGGTAGTTGTCGCGGAAGTAATAGTGCCCGCTGTGTTCGCCGGCGAACACGGCACCGGTTTCGGCCATCACCTGCTTCATGTAGCTGTGGCCGTTCTTCGTGCGGATGCCGGTGCCGCCGTTCTCGGCGATGACCTCGGGGACCGCGCGCGAGCAGATGAGGTTGTAGAGGATCGTCGCACCGGGGTGCGTGCGCAGGAACACGGACGCGAGGAGCGCGGTCGTCGTGCTGCCCGACATCGTGCGACCCTTCTCGTCGACGAGAAAGACGCGATCGGCGTCGCCATCGAAGGCGAGACCGACGTCGAATCCCCCGGCGAGAACCCGGGCCTGGAGGTCGCGTTGGTTGACCGGCTGGATCGGATCGGCGGGATGGTTCGGGAACGTTCCGTCGAGTTCGCCGTACATCACCTCGAGCGAGAACGGAGCGAGTCGATCGAACACCGCCGGAACGACGAGACCGCCCATGCCGTTGGCCGTGTCGGCGACGATGCGCAGCGGCGAGAGCGTCGACGTATCGATGAAGCCGACCACGTGGTCGACGAAATCAGCGAGCATGTTGCGCCGCGTGACGGTTCCCTCGCGGGACGCGTTCGGCTGCGGCGGCTTGCCGTCGAGCACCGCCTGTGCGATGTCGCGCATCTCGCGCAGCCCGTTGTCGATGCCGATCGATCGCGCACCCGACAGGCAGCACTTGATGCCGTTGTACTGCGCGGGGTTGTGCGACGCGGTGAACATCGCCCCGGGGACGTCGAGACGACCGCTGGCGAAGTACAGCAGGTCGGTGCTCGCGAGTCCGAGATTGACGACGTCGACGCCCATCGAGGTGAGCCCCTGCTGGAACGCCTCGAGCAGACCGGGTCCGCTCGGACGCATGTCATGGGCGACGACGACGGTCGAGGCCCCCGAAAAGGAGGCGAACGCGATGCCGAGGGCGCGTGCGAGGTTCTCGTCGAGTTGGTCGGGAACCGTGCCGCGAATGTCGTACGCCTTGACGACGGCGTGAAGATCGGCCATTTGATTCAGACTAACTGTCGACGGCGCGCGATGATGAGCACCGCGATTCCGCCCAGCGTGAGCGCGTACGCGAACCAATCGACGAACGCCGAACCGTACGACAAGCGCACGTCGCGCTGCGTCGGAACGACGACCATCATGTTCGGTGCGATGCGCCACGGCCCGTCTGCGCCGTCGACGTTCCAGTTGGGGAAATAACTGGTACGCACGAGCACCGGAGTTCCCGGCTCGTCGACGCTGAACGACACCGAGTCACGACCGGTGACGACGTCGGTCACCACCGCTGCACGCACCGTGGTGCGCTGCACGGGTGACGCCGGAACGACGACGTCGACACGACGACCCGGCTCCCCCGGTGCGCCGATGCGCCGCGCATCATCGACGCGTGCATCGACACGCTCCCATCCCGCCGGACCGTCGGCGGCGGGAATCGCCGACCAGTCGGAAGGATTCTGGAACCACGACGTCGCGATCTCGAGCCATCGTTCGCGCGGATCACCCGCCCCGGTGCGCACGACGATCGGGAGGTGATCGAGCGCCTCGACGAGCGCGACGTCGGCGAGTTCATAGACAACCCACGGACCCGAGCGGGCGATCTCGCGCAGCTCCGGTTGACGCGATGCCTGCTCGATCGCCTTCGGCGTGAAGCCGAGGTAGTAGCGAATTCCCAGATCGTGCATGTGGCGCACACCGATCGCCGCATCATTGTCGACGTAACGAAGTTCGCGTACGGGGTTGCTGCTGCGTTCGGACATCGCCGCGGCCGTGAGGAAGTGGTACGGCGTCGTACCCGAGGCCTCGAAGAACAACCCTTCCATCGATCCGATGCAACCGTCGGTCCAGTGCGGAAGGAGCATGAGCGACATCGTCGTTCCGTACTTGTTCAACTCGCCGTTGTTCTCCCACAGCGCACGTCCGCAACCGTGCGCCGGATCGGCACCGATGCGCTTCATCGTCTCGACGAGATCGCGGTACTCGCCGTACGCCGGCTTGCCCTCGTACCCGCTGAAGTTCCAACGTGCCCAACCGTCGACGAAACCGTCGTCGGCGACGTCGACGGACAACGGGCCCCAGTGGTAACGACTGTCCCCCGATGTCGTCGTGCGCACGGAACCGAACGGCAATTCCTGGAAGCGCAGACCGAGCGCGACGACGACCACGGCGAGCGTCACCGCCACGACGGCGACGTCGACGGCCGGATTGTTGCGCGGCGACGCTGGCATGAACTGGTCGTCACCCGTCGTTGCGGCGCGGCGCTCGAGCCGCTCGATCGCGACGTACCGAACGAGCGCGACGACCGTCTCGTACACGCCGATCGCAGCGAGCACGTAGCGCACGAGGTAGAGGAACGGCAGGATGCGCGGGTTCCACAGGAGTCCGATGACGGGGAGACTGTCGCGGGCGACGAACACCCCGACGGCGAGGACGACGCCCATGACACCGAGCCACGCGCCGACACGGTTGCGCCGCAGGATCATCGCCGCCCAACCGACGAGGGCAAAGAGCATGATCACGACGTTCAGCGCGGGATGCAGCGGGAAGAACATCGACACGAACGAGTCGTCGACACCGCTCGGACGCGGCTCGTATTTCATGTCGGTCATGAAGGCGTGGTTGCCGAGGAACGGCAGCACCCAGAACGCCGACAGCAACACGGCCACACCGATGACGAAGCCACCGCGCCGCCACCGCTGCGCACCGGGGCGCAGTGCGAGATAGGTGACGACACCGCCGAAGGCGAACATGAGAACGATGCCGTGACTGAGTGCGGCGAGCGCGAGCACGATCGCCGCCCGGGCCACGTGCGTCCCGTCCTCGACGGTGCGAATGAACAGGCCGAATGCGAGCAGCGTGAGACTGAGCGAGATCGAGAAGGAGAACTCCCCCGCCATCGTCGAGGCGATGTTGCCGCCGTAGATCGTGAAGCTCTCGTCGAAGAGGAACACGAGTGATGCGACGACGACGAGTTCGGGCAACGGTGATGCCAGGCGGGCGAGACGTGCAAAGGCGTACGCACAGGCGGGGAACGCGAGCAGGCCGACGACGGCGACGATCTTCAGTGCGATGCCGTACGGCACGACGAGATCGACGAGCACGATGAGCAATGCCGGCACGACCATGTAGAAGCGGTAGATCGGGAAACCCGCGTACCAGTCGTTGCTCCACCCGCTGAGTCGCAGCGCCGGCAGCAGATGATCGCGCAGGTACGCCGGGCCGTACACGTGGGCACCCATGTCGCCGCCCGTCGGGGTGTTGTTCGCGACGATGAGTCGCGGCTGCAGAGCCCACAACACGATGAGCGTGGCGATGCCGACGACGGCAATCGCGACGGTGCGCGCCCGCCGCCGCGACCACGCGGCGACTGCGTCGTCAACCAAAGCATCATCAACCGAAGGGGCATCGACTGCGGTGGCATCAGCGCCAGTGCCGTCAACGACAGCGTCATCGGCTGCGCCGAGCACGTCAGGTGCTGCGGCAGCGTCGGATGATGCCTCGTTCACGCCATTCATCATGGCGCAGCGGGGCGGCCTCAGGTGAGGACGAGAAAGAGGATGCCGGTGGCGTTGAACGCCATGTGCGCAACGATCGGCATACCCACCCGACGCGTGAGGTGGTAACACGTACCGAGCACGAGGCCGAAGGCGAACAGTCCGGGCAGTTCGGCGAGTTGCATGTGGACGAGGGCGAACCATGCGGCAGCAACGACGAGCGCGACGGCGTCGTTCATCCGCGACCGCAATCCCGAGTGAATGAAACCGCGGTACACGAGTTCCTCGACGAGCGGCGCCCCGACGATGACGATCACGAACAGCACCCACATCCACGGACCGGTTGCGGCGTCGTACAACGAACGCGCCCGCTCCTCGATCTTGTCGGCGTTGAACGTTTCGGGGAATGCGCGCTGGAACGGGTACGAGACGAGCCCGACGACGAAGAACTGGGACAGCACACCGATGGGAATGCCGGCGAGATCGGCCCACCGGAAACGCAGCCCGAAATCGTCGCGGAACGAACCGGTGCCCCGAACCCGTGACGCGTAGCGCAACATGATGAGGAAGGGAATCCACAGACTGAGCGCACTCGCGAGGAGGAACCACGGCGGCTGATCGTCACCGGCGGCATCCGCACCCGACACGGCGACGATGACGAGACCGATGACGGTGGCGACGAAGTAACACGCGATCCATCCGCCGATGACGAAGCTCACGCTGAACCGCGTTCGCGGACCACCGGAGTTCGAGACGTGATGTGCGTACGTCCGCTCGCCGTAGGGGCGTTCGCCGTACGGGGGATCCCACTTCGGCGAGTTCACGCTGAAATCACGCCGTTCCCCGACGCAGCACGGCGATCAGCCGGCGAGCTGGCTGGGCAGGACCGCGCGGAACCGGTTGCGACGATCCTCGAGGCGCCAACCGCTCGGCACGGTGAGGCGTCGAAGGTGCTTGTCGCACAGGTCGTACGAATGCGGATCGAGGTCGTCCGACACGTCGTCCACCCAGCACGTTGCCGTGGCGTATTGGTAGTTCAGTGTGACGACTGCCGGCTCGTTGCACGCGGAGCGGGAACAGCGTCGCGACATGCGACCGAAGTTACTTCTCGATTCGTGAACTGCGGTGGATGGCTCGGATGGTCGACCCATAGCATGACCACATGGCAGGCCTCCCCCCTCCTCCTCCACCTCCGACACCGCGTCGTTCGTCGCGTCCGCAACGTCGATTCGGCAACCAATCCGGCGGTTCCGGCGGACCGAACGGTGCACAACGCCCCGGCAACCAGCGACAGATGCCGAAGTGGGCCGTATGGCTCATCGTCGGCGTCGCCATCGCACTCATCATCGGTCCGCGACTCATCCCGACGACCGATCCGACCCGCGTCACGTACACCGAGTTCCTCGAACTCGTCGAGGACGGACGCGTGCGCGAGGTGAGCATCAACAACCTCACCAACGTCATCAGCGGCACGCTGAACGACGGCTCCACGTTCTCGACGACGGGTGCGACCGCACTGTCCGATGCCGACGAGCAACTGCTGAAGACGAAGGGTGTCGACTACGACTACGACACCCCGCAGGGCAACTTCTTCACCAGCCTCATCCCGATCCTGCTGCCGTTCTTCCTCATCATGGGCTTCTTCATCTGGATGCAGCGCCGTGCGATGGGACAGGCCGGCAACATCATGTCGATCGGCCGCAGCAAGGCGAAGCCGTACGACGCCGACAAGCCGACGACGACATTCGCCGACATCGCCGGCTACGAAGGCGTGAAGCAGGAGATCCGCGAGGTCGTCGACTTCCTGCGCATGCCGGAGCGGTTCAAGGAGATCGGTGCCCGTGTACCGAAGGGCGTGTTGCTCGTCGGTCCCCCGGGAACCGGCAAGACGTTGTTCGCCCGCGCCGTCGCCGGTGAAGCCGGTGTCGGCTTCCTCAGCGTCACCGGTTCGGACTTCATGGAGATGTTCGTCGGCGTCGGTGCGTCCCGCGTACGCGACCTCTTCCAACAGGCCCGCAAGATGGGACGCGCGATCATCTTCATCGACGAAATCGACTCGATCGGCCGCAAACGCGGCGCCGGTCTCGGCGGCGGACACGACGAGCGCGAACAGACGCTCAACCAGATGCTCGCGGAGATGGACGGATTCGAGTCGTCCGAGGGCGTCGTCGTCATGGCGGCGACCAACCGCCCCGACATCCTCGATGCGGCCCTCCTGCGCCCGGGGCGCTTCGATCGTCAGATCATCGTTCCCCTTCCCGAAGCCGAGGAGCGTCACGCGATCCTCAAGGTGCACACCACCGGAAAGCGGATGGGCGGCGACGTCGACCTCGAGACGATGGCGAAAGCCACGCCCGGAATGAGCGGTGCCGATCTCGCCAACCTCGTCAACGAGGCGGCGCTCATCGCGGTGCGCCGCGGTTCGAAGAACATCGAACGCATCGACTTCGAGAACGCCCGCGACCGGGTCGTCATGGGTGCGCGGCGCGAGAGCCTCGCGCTCACTGCCGAGGAAAAGCGTGCCGTTGCGTACCACGAAGGTGGTCACGCGGTGCTCTCCACGGTGCTGCCGCACAGCGATCCGCTGCACAAGGTGACGATCCTCCCCCGCGGCATGGCGCTCGGCGTCACGTGGAGTCTCCCCGAGGAGCGTCACACGTACTCGCGTGACTACTTCCTCGACGTCATTTGCAAGGCGATGGGTGGTCGCGTCGCCGAGTCGATCGTGTTCGGCGGTCTGAACAGCGGCGCTGCCAACGACCTCGAACAGGCAACGTCGATCGCTCGCCGCATGGTGCGCGAATGGGGCATGAGCGACGACATCGGCCCGATGGCGTGGGGCTCGCAGCAGCAGGTCTTCCTCGGTGAGGACCTCATGACGAGTGGTCGCGAATACAGCGACGAGATGGCCCGCCGCATCGACGACGAGGTGTCGAAGATCCTGCGCTCGCAGGAACAGCGTGCGCGGGACGTGCTCACGAAACACCGCACCGGCCTCGACAAGGTGGCCGAGGCGCTCCTCGAACACGAGACGATCGACGGCGCCACCGTCGCCCGCCTCATTCAGGAAGGTCTCGGCACCCCGCACATCCACGAAAAGGCTCCGCGCCCGACCCAGGATCGCGACGACACGATTACTGAGGCTTGAGCGGCTCTGCAGGAGACGCTCAAGCGTTACATCAACACAGCCACCTGAGCTTCTCAGCAGGAGAAGTTCGGGCGTAACGCCAACACAGCCGCCCGAGAGTTGGGGCTACTCGCTCACGTCGGAGTGATCGTGCGCCGCGCATGACGAAGCCGGGAGCTGCGGGTCGCGCACGCGCGCCAATGCGGCCCACAGATCGGTCGCCGACGTCGGTCCGACTCGCGCCCACTGCACCACCCCGTTGCCGTCGGCGATGAGCACCATCGGTACGGCGTCGATGTCGTAGCGGGCGTGAAGTTCGCGGTCGCTCGAGTACTCGACTTCGTGCACCGCAACGTGGCGACTCTCGAGCACCGACACCTTCGCGGCGATGTCGCGACACGTCGAGCACGTTGCCGAGGTGAACGCGACGACGAGCCAGTCACGATCGGGATCGCGAAAATCGACACGGCTGAGTTGCGTCGGGGTGAGATGACGCGGCTGCGTCGGTGCGTCGGCACCGCGACGGCGCCGCCACAACGCGACTCCCGATGCGGCGATGACGACCGCCGCAATGAGTGCGATCCGCCACACCACCGAATCGCTCACGGAACCACCGGCAACAACGGAGCGGCTGCGACGCCTCGCAGGGTTCCGCCGCGGGCGATTGCACGCTCGACGACGACCGGTGCACCGGAGGTGATGCGCAATGCGCGACCGTCGAGATCGGCGGGCAACGTCACGTTCGCCGCCGTCGACGGTGCAATGACGATCGACTCGTAGCCCGCGACGGGAACGTCGCCGGCCGGACCGAGTGCCGCGACGGCCACTGTCGCCGGTTCACCGCCGGGGTTGAAGATGACGAGTCCGGCATCGACCGTCGTCGCTGCTCCGGCAGGTGCGAGCCACTGCGTCGCCGGACGCGTCGCCGGCAGGAGCACGGTCGTCACGGTCGTGCCGTCGATGCGCCGCGTCGTCACGCGCTCGACGACGACGTCACGCGTCGTGTCACCGAGCACGGAGGTCGCACCGAAGATGACGGCGTACGTGCCCGGCTTCAGTGCCGACATCTGCGCGGTCGAATACGTCGTGACGCGCCGCGCCGGTGCGGTGAGCACGACGGGATCGGGGGCTTCGGCGCTGCGCGACGTCGGAGTGATGATGAGCGTCACCTGTGCGTCGTCGTTGCCCGGGTTGTAGAGCACGAATTGCTCGTCGATGCCGTCCCCCTTCTCCCCCGATGCGAAGTACCAACGCGACGACGCGCCCGCTGCGGCGAGCGCCATCGTGTAACCGAGGCGGCCGCGGCCGAGGTAGTGCTGCGAACGTCCGACGACGATGCGACCGACCGTCGCGCGAACGGAGACGGCGAGGATCGTTTCGTTGCGCGCATCGAGGTCGCCGGCATCGAGCACCCGCACCGAACGACCGGGAATGACGAATCCCTTCAGCGCCTGCGGTGAACGCTCACCTGCGGCGGTCGTGAACGCGACGTCGACGATGGCCGGGTCGAGTGCGGGGTTCGTGATGACGACGTCGAAGAGCGAGTCGGCGCCCGAGAACCCGTCGGCGATGAACCACGAGGCGGCCGGGCCGACGGCACATTGCGCGACGGCGTTGCCGGCGCGGTGGAACGTGCGCTGCTCGACGATCGCGTCGCTGCCGTCGATTTCGACGAGCGACGACACGAACCGCGACGACACGTTGCCCCGCGCGTCGAGACGCTGCGTCGAGCGACCCGCGACGGTGAAGCGCTCGCTGCGGGCGGTTCCGTCGACGGAGAAACGGGTGAGCGAACCACCGATCGGATTCTCCGTCGGATTGGTGACGACGATCTCGCCGGTGATCGAACGGTCGCGACCGGGAATTCCCGGACAGAACCATGCGCGCGCAACGGCTCCGCTGCGGTACTCGGGCACGACACCACCGAAGGCAACGCCCGGATCGCCGTCCGATTCGAGTCCCGACTCGGCTGCCGAATCCGACGGCAACGTCGCCGACTGCGTCCCGTCGAGCGTCGTATCGCGCAACACCCACGCCGACGTCGCACCGATCGCGACGACGACGGCCGCCGCGAGGAGGCCGCGCAGTCGCCAGCCGAACGTCGACATCACAGCACCACCCGATCGTCGTCGTCGCCGCGCAGCGCGACGACGGGAAGGATTCGTGCGGCGCGAACGCGGCCGCGGAACCGGGACGGATTGAGGCAGGCGACGAGAACGGCGAGCCACACGGCGAACTGCACGACGAGTGCCGCGCGGTACGTGAACGGAGTGTCGTACGTCAGCGTCGCGGTCCCGGCGAGCGGTGCGTCGAACGCCGTCGACATACCGAACGCGACTCGCGGTGCGACCTCGGCGTCGTCGACGCGCAGCGTCCAACGATCGCTGAACGGCACGGCAACGTGGAACGCACCGGGCGACGTCTCCCCCACGTTGCGCTCGCCGACGCGCATTCCGCTGAACGGAACACGGGTGACGGCGAGATCCGCGGCAAGCAGGAGCTCGTCACCGGCCTGGGCACTGGCGAGCGACGACTTCTCGTCGAGCACCGACACGAGGGCGAGGGCCACCGAATTCTCGAAGATGACGACGTCGGTCGAGGTGTAGATCCGGCGGAAATCGAGCTGGGCACTCAGCGCATCGATCGCGCGCCGGGACTCCAGCTGCGACTGCGCATTCGGCCGCGTGATGCCGTCGCGCAACGGCACGACGACGTACCGCACGGCGAGCGGTGCGAGCAGACGTCCGACGCGCAACGAGCGACCCTCGACCAGCGCACGGACGTCACGTTCGAGCGCCTCGTCCATGAGCGTGCGTCGCGGCAGATACTGCGCAGCCGCAGTGAGCGGACCGTCGGCCGCGATACCGAAGGAAAGATGGTCGGTGAGTCGTCGCGATGCGAGCGGCAGGACCCGTGGGTCACCGAGATACACGACGCTGTGGTCACCCTCGGGGGGATCGTGCGGCAATTGTGCGAGCAGGCTCGCGAGCGTCGTGCGCGGCTGATCGAAGCGACCGTCGGCCGCGGTGACGAGAGCCGGTACGACGAGCGGCACGCAGACGACGGCGGCGAGCCAGGCGGCGACGTGGCCGAGGCTGAAGGCACGACGACGCAGTCCCTCGAGACCGCGCGCCGCGGCACCGACGACGAGCGCGAGCGCGAGCGCGACGGGTACGGCGAGAACGAGCGGTTCGGGAACGGCAATCGGTACGCGTCCCGCCTGGGCAAGGGCCGATACGACGAGGGCGAGAGCACCGACGACGCTCATGCGCGCCACCCACTCGCCGGCGCGGCGATCGACGGTGGCGAGAACGAGCGGCACTGCGGCGTAGGCGACGACGACGAACCACCGCCACAACGTCGAACCCGTCCCGAGAGCGAGGAGATCGAGGAACCCGTGCGAACCCGGCACCGACGGCGTACCGACGAAGAACGACCACGCGTCGCCGGCGACGAACCGTCGCGACCAGGGAAAGTGCATGACGAGGCCGGCAACGACGACGATCGCGACGGAGGCGGCCGGGTGGCCGGCTCGACGAAATGCGCCACCGACGATCGGCCATGACGCCAATGCACCGACGGCAACGACGACGAGAACGACGACGAACGAGGGGGCGAGCAGGATTCCGACTGCGCCGACGAGTGCAATCGATCCGACGAGCTGCGTGCGACGCGCACCGAGCGCACCGTCATCGGCGTCATCGGTGCCGCTCCAGCGCCGTGCGAAGTCGACGATCCACGGAAGCAACGCCCACACGACGAGCGCCTCGGTCCGACCCGCGGCCACCGCCGACGCGGCAACCGGCAGCGCGACGTACGCCAGTGCACCGAACGTGCGTGCACGCAGCGAATCGAAGATTCCGCCGAGTCGCCACATGCCGATCGCACCGAGCGGCAGCGATGCGATGACGATGAGCGACGCAACCGCGTCGATGCGACCGAGCAACGCGCCGGCACCGAGCGCCACCGTCGCGAACCACGAGGGCACCGTTCCGGCATCACCGAAACCGACCGGCGACCATCCGCTCCACACGATGCGTACGACGTCGCTCCACGATTCGCCCGGTGCCACGACGGGAACGAAACGTCCGACGTTGGCAATGCCGTCGAGCACGACGTCACGAACGGCGACGAGCCACACGACGATCGCCGCGACGATCGCGAATCCCGCGGCGCGCGACGAAGGCGGCGCGTCACCCGTCGGTGCGCCCGACTCGGCGACACCCGGATGTTCCGACGTCGATGCTTCACGCAGTGCGCGGCGATGGCGCAGCCAGCCCGCCACTCGCGCACTTCCCCGCACCTGCAACGCCGCAATCTCGCGCGCCCCCACGCGGCGCATCGGTGCAACGACCTTGCGCCGGGAACGAATGAGCGGGATCTCGGCGAGGAGATTCGGAATCGCGCGCAGTGCGGCGATGCCGGCACGCGTCGAGCCGTTGAGTGCGCCGACGACGAGATCGACGATGCCCACCACGACGAATGCGACGAGCGCCCGCACGAGTCGCGAACCGTGCGTCAACGTGACGACGGTGCGCAGCCGGTGCCGCGCCGCGCGGAACTCGGGATGGGAGATCTGCGATCGTTGTGCGAATCCGCCGCGGTGACGCACGACGCTCGCCGGATTGACGATGACCCGTGCACCTGCGAGGTGGACGCGCCAACAAAACTCGACGTCCTCACCGAAGAACGGCACCGACGGGGACAGTCCGCCGAGTTCGCGGAACAAGTCGTTGCGCACGAGGAGGAACGCCGACGGCACCGCGAAGACGTCGCGCACCGCATCGTGCTGTTCCTGGTCGCGCTCCCCCGGATCGACGACATCGACGACCTCACCGACGCGATCGACGAGCAGACCGACGTGTTGCAGCACGCCGGGATCGTTCCATTCGACGAGCTTCGGCCCGACGACGGCGGCATTCGACCGGAACGCCTCTTCGACGAGACGGCGCACGGCGTCGGGCGCCGGGGCCACGTCGTCGTGGACGATGCAGAAGAACCCCGCTTCCCCCTCGACGAGTGCCGGTACCTGGTTGACGAGCGGGGCGAAACCGGGGTTGCCCTCGACGGTGCGCACGGTTGCTCGCGGAAACTTCCCGCGCAACACGTCGTGCACGCCGGCGACGGTCGTCCCCGTGACGAGGAAGAGGTGACGCAGGTTCGGATAGTCCTGATTGGCGAGGGCATCGAGCACTTCGCCGAACCACGGACCGGGCTCGTGCACGACCATCGCCACGACGACGGGCGGAGCCTCACTGTGCCCCACGGGCAATTGCTGGGCGTCGGACACGACGGAGAGAGCCTACCGATGCCATAGCCTCGGGGCGCTTGTCCGACGTCGATCCTGCACCTCTGCGCACGTCGCGTGCCGCTCTGCCGAGTGGAAGCGCGACGATCGGAATCGGTCTGCTCGTCGGCGGTGTTTCGATCTACGCGTTCTTCCGACTCGGTCAGGATGCGCTCGGTGTCGACGGATTCAAACCGATCACGTCGCTGTGGTTCGTGCTCTTCGCTCTCGTGCCCGGATTTCTCCTGCCGATCGAACAGGAAATCAGCCGCGCGATCGCACATCGACGCGCACTCGGTGACGGCATCGGTCCGGTACTGCGGCGCGTTGCACCGCTCGTCATCGGAATCACCGTCGGTCTGCTCGTCATCGTCGCGCTTCTCGCACGACCGCTGACGAACGATCTCTTCGAAGGATCGACGGTCGTCACCATCGGTTTGTTCGTCGCCCTGTTGTCGTACGCGCCGTTCTATTTCGCCCGCGGTGTGTGCTCGGGCAAGGGACACTTCCGCACGTACAGCGCGATGATCGCACTCGACGGTGCACTGCGCGTCGCCGGTGCCGCGGTGCTGCTCGTCATCGGTATCTCACGCCCGGGGCCGTACGCGCTCATGGTTGCGATCACGCCGCTGCTCATCGTCGTCGCCGTCGCCGCATCGGGTCGCCTCTCCGCGGGTCCCGGCACCCCGGCGACGTGGAGCGAACTCGCACCGAACCTCGGCTGGCTGCTGCTCGGCTCGCTGTTCGCCGCCGCTCTCGTCAACGCCGGCCCGCTCACCGTCGACATCCTCGGCACCACAGCACCGCCCGACACCGTCACCCGCTTCGGCAACGCCGTGCTCCTCGCCCGCGTCCCGCTGTTCCTCTTCCAGGCGGTGCAGGCAGCGATGCTCCCCCGACTCACGCGACTCGCGACGCTCGGCGATGCCGGCGAGTTCCGCGACGTGCTGCGCCGACTCATCCTTCTCGTCGCCGGAGTCGGCGTCGTCGGTGTCGCGGGTGCGTTCGCCGTCGGTCCGTGGGTGCTCGAGTTGGTGTACGGCGGTGGCATCGACCGGCGCACGCTCACGCTGCTCGCATTGTCGAGTGCGATCTACATGCTCGCCCAGGCGTTCGCCCAATCGGTGCTCGCGCTGTCGGGACACCGGATGGTCGCGCTCGGCTGGACGATGAGCTTCGTCGTCTTCGTCGTCACCGCGGCGTGGTCGAGTGACGACCTCTACTTGCGGGTGGAAATCGCGCTGCTGTCGAGCGCGGCGATGGCCTTCGTGTTCTTCGGCCTGCGACTGCGCGGTTACTTGCTGCGCTTGGCTTCGAGATCGAGGTCGTGACGGACCATCATCTCGACGAGTGACGGGAAGTCGACCTCGCGTCGCCAGCCCAACTTCGTCTGCGCCTTCGTCGGATCGCCGATGAGCAGATCGACCTCGGCGGGACGGAAGAACCGCGGATCCTGTCGCACGTAGGGCCGCCAGTCACCGAGGCCGGCGACGTTGAATGCCAACGCGAGGAACTCCTCGATCGAGTGCGTCTCGCCCGTGGCGACGACGTAGTCGTCGGCGACGTCCTGCTGGAGCATGAGCCACATCGCGTTGACGTAGTCGCCCGCGTAACCCCAGTCGCGCTTGGCTTCGAGATTGCCGAGGACGATCTCGTTCTGCAGCCCGAGCTTGATGCGCGCGACGGCATTGGTGATCTTGCGCGTGACGAACTCGAGGCCGCGGCGCGGTCCCTCGTGGTTGAAGAGGATGCCCGAGCAGGCGTACATGCCGTACGACTCGCGATAGTTCACGGTCATGTGGTGCCCGAACACCTTCGCGACGCCGTACGGCGAGCGCGGATGGAACGGGGTGAGTTCGGTCTGCGGAATCTCGCGGACCTTGCCGAACATCTCGGATGAGGACGCCTGGTAGAAGCGGATCGGGTTGTTCGTGGTGCCGCCGACGAGGCGGATCGCCTCGAGCATGCGCAGGACGCCGACGCCGGTCACGTTCGACGTGAGCTCGGCCTGGTTGAAGGACATCGCGACGAACGAAATGGCGCCGAGGTTGTACACCTCGTTCGGCTTCGTGTGGTCGAGCGCCGACACGAGGCTCGAGAAGTCGGTGAGGTCGCCGCTGACGATCTCGACGTACGGGAACTCGGCGCGCAGCTGGGTGATCTTCGGGTTGTTCTGACCCTTGACGAGTCCGAACACCGTGTATCCCTTGCCGTGTAGCAACTCGGCGAGGTGCTGGCCGTCCTGTCCGGTGATACCGGTGATGAGCGCGACGGGCATGACGCATCGATGATAGTCCGACACCCTTGCTCGACCCCGAGATCGTCGCGTGCGGTCGTTCGTACGCTGGTGCGGGTGATCTGCGTTCTGGCCGGAGGCGTGGGAGCGGCACGCTTCGCGCGCGGTCTGCGCGAGGTGCACGCCCCCACCGACGTCACGCTCGTCGTGAACACCGCCGACGACGTCGTCGTGCACGGCCTGCATGTGTCACCCGACGTCGACACCGTGACGTACACGCTCGCCGATGCGATCGATCCGGTTCGTGGCTGGGGGATGCGCGACGAAACGTGGCGCACGATGGAATCGCTGCGCCGCTACGCCGCCGTGAAACCCGAAGCGTCGACGGCCGCGAACACGTGGTTCAATCTCGGCGACGTCGACCTCGCCACGCACCTGTACCGCACCGCGCGACGCGCAGAGGGCGCCGGTGCCGACACC
>Ga0164293_10001126_pt1 | contig 22399 bp, 24 predicted proteins | sample GEODES118metaG_FD_111487 | JGI IMG/M metagenome (GOLD analysis project Ga0164293, IMG submission 111487) | Eutrophic lake water microbial communities from Lake Mendota, Wisconsin, USA - GEODES118 metaG | ecosystem: Environmental > Aquatic > Freshwater > Lake | place: USA: Lake Mendota...
AAAAAAAATAAATTAAATATATGTTATTAAAAGTTGGAAGTAAAGGAGAAGATGTTAAAAAACTCCAATCAAAATTAGGACTAACAGCTGATGGTTCATTCGGACCAGGCACAGAAAAAGCTGTTAAAGCATGGCAAACAGCCAATGGATTAAAAGCGGATGGTATCGTAGGTGACGGTACTTGGGCAAAAATGTTTAGTGGAGAAACACCAGCTACAAAACCAGCAGCGGCTCCGGTAGTAATTCCACCATCTGAATTTAAATTAGAAGCTCTTAAAGGACACGTTCCTGATGCAGTTATTGCTCAGATACCTGATACAGCTGCTAAATTTAATATTACAAATCCATTGAGATTAGCTCATTTCTTAGCTCAGTGTGGACACGAGTCTGGTGGGTTCAGAGCTGTTTCTGAAAACTTAAATTATTCAGCTAAAGGTTTATTAGGAACTTTTGGAAAATACTTTAACTCAACAACAGCCGCTCAATATGAAAGAAAACCAGAAATGATTGCTTCAAGAGTTTATGGTGGAAGAATGGGTAATGGTGATGAGGCTTCTAAAGAAGGTTTTAAATTCAGAGGTAGGGGTTATATTCAATTAACCGGTAAATCAAACTATACTAACTTTACTAAATTTATCGGTGAAGATTGTATTGCTAATCCAGATTTAGTTGCTACTAAATATCCTTTAGCATCAGCAGCATTCTTCTTCGATTCTAATAAATTATGGTCTATCTGTGATAAAGGTGCGACTGACGCTGATGTTACTGCAGTTACAAAAAGAGTTAATGGTGGAACTATTGGATTAGCTGATAGAATTAAACACTTTAAAGAATATTACGCATTATTGAAATAAAACAAAAACCCACTCAATTGAGTGGGTTTTTTAATTTAATAAATCTTCTAATTTAATCTCTCTTAATATAGATTTATAAACTTCCGGTGTGTTATTATTTAGAAATTCAACTATTCTTGTTTTATCGAAAAATCCCCTTTGCATGTAAACCATATCTTTACCATAGTCACTTATAGTCAAATCCATACATAAATTCGGTTTTAATCTCAAAGTACAGTTATAGGTATAATGCCCATCTTCATCAATTCTCAGAACGTAAGACTGCTCAAACTCAGGACCCATATTAGATAGTCCTGGTTGAAATTGAAGTTTCTCAAAGAAGTTAACAACTTGATTATATCTTTTCCATCGACAAGTCATTTTAGTCTCTGTATCATAAAATGAAAATCTCGATGGCATCTCATCAAATTCGGAATAATCTGAAATATAATATTCATCAGAGTCAGAGTTAAGTATAGAATCGATTGTAATATCTCTAGATTCTTCTACACTTTTATTTTTCTTATTAATTAAATTAGTAGTTAATCTATCAAAGATAAATCTGTGATTACCATCAGTGAGATATAATCTTTCACACTCATCAATTAAATATTGTGGAATCCGGTCTTTCGGAGAATAAATATTGGAAATCTCCTCAACATAACCATCTGGTTTACTAAAATCATCAATCTCTATACCAACGCTTCCGTCAGAAAGAACTACTTGTGTAATATCCATTCTAATTATAAATTTTATCCATTATTTCTCTCATATGACCATTACAATAATGTTGTATAGCCAGTTGAGAATCAATATCAGATATAAAAGTTGGACCTTCGTTAGAAGGGTAAATGACCTCAGCCATATCATACTTAGAAAAAAATAAAATTCTTGAATCGTGATAAAACGACACACTACCTCGTAGGATATCACCTACTACTTTATCATCAAAGTGTAACTCAGTATGAATTGCCGGATCAAATTTTTCTTTTAGAATGCTTAATGATTTTTTAGAAAGTAAAATAGCCGAACCAGAAGCATAACAATAAACATCTGTAATCTTAGTAAATAAACTTTTATATGTGTTCCATCCACGATAGGGAATACAACAACCTAAATAATCAACCGGTTCATTAAAATTGACAATCGACGACATCATATCATCAAATCGTTCAGGATGAACAAAACAATCAGAATCAATATTAAAATAAAAATCATAGTCATCAGATCCAATTACATATTCTGATATATGAGACCATCTTTTGTGATAAAGTTCGTCTTTTAGGTCCGAATTCTTAGTAATAAAAAAATTACCTTTTATGTCTAAATTTTTAGACTGTTCAGGATCAGAAAGGATTATTTTGACATTATATCCCTTTTCTCTTAATTTTGGTATCCAAGTTGACTCACATTCTATCCAATTCTTAGAATGTGTTTCGTTAAAAGTACCTGGAACACCAATAAGTATTTTACTTCTATCAAAGTTCATATTTATTATACCATAGTCATTACAAATGTTTATTATTGACAAACAAAACTTACTTTAAATAATACAATATCATAGATATAAATTTAAAAAATAGACTATGAATTACGAAAAAGAATTTAAGAAATTTGCACTTAGCGAAGGAATATCATCTATGAACCTTCATTATTATCAACAACAAATTGAAGGAAGTATGACTCCATACATTCTTGAAGAAAGAGAAATGAGAGTAACTCAAATGGATATCTTTTCAAGATTGATGAGAGATAGAATTCTTTGGGTAGCTGGAGCGGTAAATGACCAAATGTCAACTATTGTTCAAGCACAGTTGATGTTTTTAGACTCTACTGAAAAGAAAGACATCACAATGCACATTGACTCACCAGGTGGATCAGTAAAGTCTGGATTATCTATGATTGATGTTATGAATTATATAAATTCGGATATTATCACTGTTAATACAGGAATGGCTGCTTCAATGGGCTCTGTTCTTCTTTCATCAGGTACTAAAGGTAAAAGATCATCACTTAAGTTTTCTAAAGTAATGACACATCAAGTATCACATGGAACTCAAGGTAATGTTCAAGATACTCGCATCAATCAACTTGAAGCTGAAAAGTACAACTTTATTTTGTTTAAGATGTTAGGTGAGAATTGTGGTAAAACATATCAAGAAGTTATTGAGTGGTCTAGAAGAGACCGTTGGTATAACTCGGATGAAGCATTAGCTTTCGGATTAATCGATGAGGTTATTGGAGTTGATGAAAAAACAACAATCACTTCAATGTTAGATGGTTTTGATGAGTATTACAAAAATGAAGTAATGAAGTCGTAATGAAAACCTATAAAATATCTTTAGGTGGTAGAGGTTCAGAGTGTTTTATTTTTCCTATAAATGAAACACAATATCAAAAATTACTTAACGGTGATGTTGAAAGTGATAAAATGGAACTTGATGACATCTTAGAAACTATTGAAGTTGAGGATATATTTGACTCTGAAATTTCAGTTTTAGGAGCTTATGATACCGAATACTACATTACTGTATCAGATGAGAATGGTGATGAAATTTGGAATTCAGAAACCGAATCAATTGACCACGATGATATGCAATGGGTTGGCGTAGAGATAGAAGGAGATTATCTTGTAATAGAAGACTACTCTAAAGGTAATTTTTTTAACTTTTATGTCGAAACAGAAGATGATTTTAATCCAAATAAAATTGGATTTATAATTACTGAAGTAGCTGATAGTAGAGATATTATTACATCTATTAAATATGACAACGAAGATCTCTCAGATACAAAAGAATATGATGATTACTGGTCAAAAGGTCTTTATTATATTCTTAAAAAAAGATAAAAATAATGAAGAAAATTTTATTTATAACTCCACATTTATCAACCGGTGGACAACCACAATATCTTTATAAAAAAATAGAACATTTTAACAACCAGTTTGATGTTTATTGTGTTGAACACAGCAACTTTTCTGATGAATATGTTGTACAAAGGAACAGAATAAAAAATTTAATAGGTGAAAAGTTAATTGCTTTAGGACCATACAAAAGTGATCTTCTTAATATAATTTCAGAAATCAAACCTGATGTTATTCATATGGAAGAAATACCAGAAACATTTTTAGATAGATACCTACTAAAGTCTATTTATAATGAGGACAGAGATTATCACATAGTTGTAACAACTCATACCTCAGGGACTGTTCCAAGTGAATTAAGATTTTTAGCTGATAAATTTGTACTGGTTTCTACATGGAGTAAAAGAATTTTTGATGAACACTTTAAGGGTGAAATACCTTGTGAGATTTGGGAATATCCAGTAGAAAATCTAAAACCAAATAAAGAAGAAGCTCAAGAAATTCTTGGATTTGAGAAAGATTGGAAACATGTTATCAACGTAGGTTTATTCACACCCGGAAAGAACCAAGGTGAGTTATTTAATTTAGCATCATTGTTACAGAGATATAAGATTAAATTTCATTTTATTGGTAACCAAGCTGATAATTTTAGTGACTACTGGTCACCAATTATGAAAATTAAACCAGATAACTGTATAGTACACGGTGAAAGAAGTGACGTTGATTTATTTTATCAAGCAGCAGACGCTTTCTACTTTACTTCCAACCATGAACTCAATCCGTTAGTAGTAAAAGAATCATTATCTTGGGGTATTCCTACCTTTATAAAAAAACTTTTTACATATGAAGAGACTTATGATGGTTTAGTAACTTACATAGATAAAGATCAAAATATCAATATAAAAAATCTTATTGATGTTTTAAAACCAGAAAGAATCGAAGAAATTCCAGGTTGGTTTTCATACCAATCGTTATATGACTTTTTTGTTAGACAATCCAGTGATGATTCAATAATTGTTGAAATCGGTAGTTTCTTAGGAAAGTCAACAAAATATCTTGTTGATAAAGTTAAAGCATCAAGTAAAAATATTCATGTTGTCGCAATAGATACTTTCAAGGGAACTCCAAATGAGGACTTTCACGTAAACTTTGTTTCACAGTATGATGGTGACTTGTATCAAGAATTTTCACAAAATGTTGACGTGACTAGTCTAACTGTACTTAAAGAAAAGTCTAATGATGCTTGTCAATATTTTGGAAACGGAACAATCGACTTTTTAATGATTGATGGTGACCATTCTTATGAGGGAGTAACCTCAGATATCAAAAACTATTTTTATAAAATGAAACCCGGTGGTTTTATTTCAGGAGATGACTACAATGTTTTTGATAGTACAACTCAAGCAGTTAATGATTTTTTCAGAGGAACTCATCACCTATCACACAATGGTATTAATTGGTATTATAGAATTCCTAGAATTCAGTTGATTCACCTATCAACCACACCGATGAGTGAGAGAGCGATTAAATCCTTAGCTAATATCAAAAATCTTGATAAGTATAATATTGATGTTAGAATGATACAAAACGAACCATATACTGGTAAAATAGATATGGATACTTATAGAAACCCATTCTCAACTACTGTAAGACCAGCTCATTATGGTTGTTACTTAGCACACTGCGAGGCTTTACTTTCAATAGACGATGTTAACTATGATTATACAATAGTTATGGAAGAGGATGCTTACTTAGATTGTACTCTAAAAGAATTTGTTGATATGGTACATAGAGTTATCTTCGCTTGTGAAAAAGAATCAATCTATTTTGTCGGACTTGGAAATGAAAACTTTGTAGAGTCACAAGATTTCAATGATGAACTCACAAGATGTTGGCATCAAAATTTAGCTCATTGTTATCTGATACCTAATCGATACAAAGGCTGGTATGTTGATAAAATTTCATCTTCTAGCTGGGATGTTGCTGACATTTGGTACAATCACATTTTTAACATGGATAGACAAACTAGATTAGCAACAAAAAAAGTTTATTCTAAACAAATTGCTGGAGTTTCAATAATAGATAATGTTCATAAACAATACAAAGAAGGATTAATGATATGATATATGATAATTTAACATTTAATAAAAATATTGTAAGAAAATTACAACCAAAGGTATCAATTAATAATATCTTCGGACCAAAAGTTGAAATTAACAACTCACCAGACGATACATTCAAAGTTTCTTTCATAGATAAAGACACAGATACACTACATCATAGTGGTGAGATTGGAAATAACTGTTGGATAAGTTGCAACATGTTATACTATAAGAGATGGTTGATAAAAATTGAAAAGAACGGAGGTGAAGAAGAATTCACATATGAATTAGACTTGAATGGAAAATCTGTACTGATTAGTTTCGAATCTAAGGCACTTGGTGACAATCTTTCTTGGATGGCATACGTCGAGGAATTTAGGAAGAAACATAACTGTAAAGTTTACTGTTCGACATTTTGGAATCATTTGTTTCAATTAAACTATCCAGAAATTAATTTTGTTAGTCCTGGTTCGGTTGTGCACGGTATTACTGCTCAGTATAGATTAGGATGGTTCTATGGTGTCAATCACGAAATAGATTATTGGAGACATCCAAGTAATATTAGAGTACAACCTTTACAAAAAGCGGCTTCTGATATATTAGGACTTGAATATAAAGAATTGAGACCTCTTATAAATCTCTCCAAAGATATTGAAAAAGAAAATATAGTTTCAATTGCAATACATGGAACTTGTCAAGCTAAGTACTGGAACAATCCAAATGGTTGGCAAGAAGTTGTTGATTATCTTAAGTCTATTGGATATCAGGTGATACTTTTATCAAAAGAAGATCAAGGATATATGGGTAATCATCATCCGACTGGTGTAGAAAAATTACCAGCAGGTCCAATTGAAACTGTTATAGAAACTTTACAAAAATCAAAACTATTTATAGGAATTGGTTCAGGACTTTCTTGGTTGAGTTGGTCAACTGGAATACCAACTTGTATAATTTCTGGATTCAGTTATGATTACACAGAACCTGTTGGTGAGGGAGTTATTAGAATAAAAGCACCAGAGAATTCATGTACGGGTTGTTTTAACACACACAGATTGAATCCAGGTGATTGGAATTGGTGTCCGGTTCATAAAGGAACAGAAAAACAGTTTGAGTGTAGTAAACTAATTACATCACAAATGGTAATAGACGCTATTAAATCATACTTATAAAAAAACCCTCTCAATTGAGAGGGTTTAGTCTTTAAAATAGAAATTATTTTATTTTTTGTTAATAACGGACCAGATGGTACCAGTAAGTGTCATAACACCACCAATAATTTCAGTTACAACTGCCTCATCAACAAGACCTCTCATAACCAAAATACCACCTACGAATGTAAGAGTGTGTCTTACAATACCTAAAATTTGTTCTTTAGTAAGTTTCATAGTATATTTTTATTTTTATATATTGACCTGAAAAAATCTAATTTTTCTAAATTAATATATACTTAAAAAATTCGAGGATTATGACTTATAAAGATAATACACCTACCTATAATGTTAATAGAAAAGTAGTTAATTTTGGAGACTTTGCTAACAACTTAGAGGCAGAGAAGGAAAAATTGAAAAAAGTTAAAAGATCTTTTCAACCAAATTCAGATAGACAGAATTTTCCATCAAATACCAGAAATGAGTTTGATCCTATAACTCGTAAAATCACAGCTTACACAGAAGATGAAATTGATGATAAACTTGCCCAAATCGAAAACTATGAAGGTTTAGAAGAATCGAAATCCGAGAAAGCAGAAACTTTAGAAGATTGTCCATCTTATAAAGATTTCAATAAGGCAATATCCGAACTAAAGAAAGTAACTAAAAAGATTCACTCAGAATTGAAAAGAGGAACTAAAGGAGACATTGATGATTATATCGAGAAGAAGATTTTTGGCAGAGATGTTTAATTTAGTTAATTTTTATTATAACTCATGAAAACAGTATTCTTAATTTATTTAATATCATTTATTATTGGATTATCACTAATATCTTTAGTAATTTTATCTTTTTACATATCAAAACAATATCCTGATTCTAAATTAGATAAGTTTCTTAAAAGACATGTAGTTGATAACTACGAAGGAGACAATTTTTAGATTCTACCTTCAGGATATACTCCATCAATACATATAATGTAATTAACACCACCTGGTGTATTCAGATTCGGTAATTGAAAATTTTTATCATCACCACCATACATCACACCAACAATTGAAAATAAAAGTGGGTACTTTGTTGAAGAAAGATTTCTTCCATCACAGAACAACCAACCCTTTGGTTCAAAGTTTCCTGAAAATATTTTAATTTCACCTATAAAGTTCATAGTGTATATATTAAATAATTAAAACAAATCTACAGATTCACCGTCGTTACTTCCAAAAACTATAGAAATATTTTCTATGTAGTTTTTATTTGGTATCATTTTCTCAAGAGCTTTTGCTGTTCGATAGTCTGCTCCAGACCATTCATCCCAAACAGTATAATCTAAATACTTTGAATGAAAGCAAAAACAAGAAGTTCCAAAATCATGTAATATAACTGGATGGCCGGATTTAATTTTACTCCAAGATATCTCAGAAGGCATAGTTTTACCAACAGTGCTTATCTTTCTGAAAATATGAAGAGTATCTTCATTATTTTCCAATATATTTATTTTTAAAATTTGTAAAAAGTCATCTGAATGAAAGTAATCATCGTCATCTAAATAAAAAACCCAACCGTCATTGATTTTTGATTCCGCTATCTTAACATAAGAGTTGTAAGGACAGTGTCTTAACTTTGGTCTGGAAGTAAAGGATGATGATTTATACTCACCATATTGTTTTTGTTCGACAGGTATTTTTTTATCACGAAAGTCTTTCATCAAAGTATGTGCAAGCTTTTGTTGAAATTCCCAATCTGGATTAACAAAGTCATCAAGTAAGTCATGGTGGTTATATGAATAAAATAAGTTTGGAATACGTTTGAAGTTTGGAACTTTAACTAAACTTAAATCAGTAAAACTTTGCAAAAAATCTCCTATTTCTTTAGACTCATGTGTACAAATATGATTAACGTTTTTGTAGTTCTGACTTAGTAAAGACTCGCGACATCTTTTAAAAAAATTTTTACGAGATACTCTAGTTATTACATTGATTAACGGATCCATATAGATTTATATAAATTTATTTACTATAGTTTTTTCAACCAACATCTTATTTTAGATATAATTAAGGTATGAAAATAGTTTATGTAACTCCGCACTTATCAACGGGTGGTATGCCAGAATACTTAAGAAAAAAAGTTGAATTACTCAAAGATGATAATGAAGTTTGGGTAATTGAAAAAAACTTTGAACCAGCATATAGAACAGTAAGAGATAAAATTGAGAATCTAATTGGTGATAAACTTGTAAACTTAGGAAGTAATCTACAAAAACTACCTAACCTTATTAACTCAATCAATCCAGATATTATTCACTTTGAGGAACTTTCTGATTATCACTTTACAGATGATATTCTAAATCAAATTTATAAACAAAACAGAAGTTGGAAAATATTTGAGACCTTACATGATTCGTCAATTGACCACACTGAAAAAAGATTTATACCCGATAAAATGTTGGTTGTTAGTCCGTGGCAAATCAAAAATTTCTTACCACTAAATATACCAATTGAAATAATACAACACGAAATAGAAGGGGGTATACGAGATAGAGAAAGTGGTTTAAGAAAACTTGAGTTAGACACAAATAAAAAACACATTTTACAAGTTGGACTTTTCTCTAATAGAAAAAATCAATCAGAAACTATTGAGTTAGCAAGAAAACTACCTGAAGTGAATTTTCATTTTGTTGGATCACTTACCGAAAACTATAGTTCATACTGGAAACCATTATTAGATAATCTACCAAGTAATTGTAAAGTTTGGGGAGAAAGATCAGACCCTGAAACATTTTACAGTTGTATGGATATGGTTATTTTCCCATCAAGAGGTAATTATGGTGATAGAGAAACCAACCCACTTGTTATTAGAGAATCTATATCATGGGGTGTGCCTTTATTAGTTAGAGACCTACCTTTTTACTTAGGTCAGTATAACGAAGGTGATAAAGTAAAATTTATGTCTGATGACATTGAAGAGAATAAGAAAATTATAAACGATATGCTTAATATAGAAACAAATCAAACAATAAACATAACCGAGGAAAATTTCTTTAGAAAAAAACTTTTTAATATAGAGTTTAAACCAGAAGAAAATAATAAAATTAATTTTACGTATTTAGAAGATAAACCAATCTCTACAAAAGTTTGTGTAAGAGATATTGACACTGAAGTTCCAATTTATTCATTTGATGCAAATTTTGAGTATAAAAATAGTTATTGGTGTGTTCCTATTCCGGTTGAATATTATGACTTTAAAAACAATCCTAATTTTGGTGGCTTCTTATATGACTTTTATGTTGATGGTGAGAAAGTATATTCAATGACCACAAGAATAAAATCAACAATAACTCCTAAAAGAAAGTTTAGATTAGAAACATTCGAACCGGCTTTTGTAAACTATGAACAATTTTTTACAACTAAAATTTATGAAGATTTCTTTAATGAGGTTGGTAAAATTGATAGTGTTATAGATGTTGGTTCTAATATTGGTTTATTTACTGAATTGTGTTTAGACAAAGGTGCTATTTCAGTAATTTGTTTAGAAATAAATAAATCAGCAATTAATACATTTGATAGTCTTTATGGTCAAAGAGATAATATAAAACTAATACAAAAAGCAATTTCTGACAAAAATGGTTTAATAGAAATTTATGAAGATCCTGAGAATTCACTTATAAGTTCAATATCAAAAAGTCATGGTGAAAACCTATCTGTTACTAATGTAGTTGAATCAATAACAATGGATAAGTTATTTAGTTCTGAAAATATTGAAAATGTTGGTTTACTTAAAATCGATATCGAAGGAGCTGAGTATGGAGCATTTGAGTCTTTATCAGATAGTAACCTATCTAAAGTCAATTCTATAATATTAGAGTTTCATGATAATTATGGTGGAATCTTAAGAGATAAAATCTTAAATAAACTTGATAAAAATGGATTTACATATAATCTATACCAAGCAGATTGTAAATCACAGTCATATGAATATGAAGAAAGTGGTACAATATTCGCACTAAATCAAAAAATATCTAATAAATGATGAAATTAAGTGTTATTGTACCGAGTTATAAATTCTCAAAATATATTGACGATTGTTTAAACTCAATAGTTAACCAAAAAACAAATTTTCAATTTGAGATTTTAGTAAGAGATGACTTTTCTCAAGATGGAAGTGAAGGGTTGATAGAAAGAATTATTAATCAGAATTCTAATCCAAATATTGTTTTTAGATATTTTAAGTCTTCTGAAAACTTAGGATGTTTTGGAAATATACAACTTTTGTTGAATAAATGTTCTGGTGAATATATCGCTTATATAGATGGTGATGATTACTTTACTGATGAGTATAAGTTACAGAAACAAGTTGATTTTTTAGACGAAAATCCGGAATTCTCACTACACTGTACTTCTTGTTACTACATTGAAGAAAATGGTGAACTAGTTAATCCGGATTGGCCACACTTAGACCCATCACAGGAGATTGTTACTTTAGATGATTTATTAAAGACAAATTTGATAACTTTTGGTAGAGTCTTTAGAAATATACCCAATATCTTAGAAGATTCCTTCTCAAAAGCTCAATTTGTAGATTATTTAATAAATTATAAGATTCTACTACATGGAAAAGCTAAGTGTGAAAAGTGGGTTAGTGGTGCTTATAGACACACTAATTATGGTGAAATAACAAAACTTCAACAATCCGAAATAGATAAACAAAATGAATATATTAGAGAGTTAATGATGGATAATTACAATTTTTTTAACACCGACTTTTCACAACACGGTGAACAAAAAATCATACTTGATTTTTTTAAGAACGATAATCCAAATGATTTAGTATTTCTTGATATTGGTGCCAATGATGGGTTGTCATATAGTAATACATTAGCCTTATCTCTTAGAAGTTGGAAAGGTCATTGTATAGAACCTAGTAAACAAGCTTTTGATAAGTTACAAGATTTATACAAAAGTAATAAAAAGATATTTTGTTATAACATTGGTATTTCTGATGAAACAGCAACAAAAAAATTCTATGAGTCAAGAAACTGGGTAAACTCAGAAGCTCCTATAAGTGTACTTTCATCATTACACCAAGAACATACTTCTAGATTTATAAACATGGAATGGGAAGAAACAAATTGTGATTTCTTAACCTTCGAGGACTGGATTAAATCAAACAATTTAGAGAATGAAAAATTTGACTTTATCTCAATAGATTGTGAAGGACACGATTTTATAGTACTTCAACAACTATCAAATAAACTAGAAGATGTAAGACTTTTATGTGTAGAAAGTTCGTCAGCTCCTGTTCAAGAAATGGAGAACTATTTATCAAAATTTGGTTTTAGAATAATTGGACGAACAAAAGATAATCTATTTTTTGACAACTTAAATAAGAAAAGTTCTTTAACAAGTTCTGTATTTGGAGGTGATGAGTTTTTATCAAATAAGATTTTACAACTTAAAGATAGTTGGTTAACAAATACCATTATACATAACATTGACTCAACTGATACAATTCAATGGTTAAATAATTATTTTACTAAGCAAATAAAAATATCAAATTCTTTCGATCTTTCTAAATCAGTAGAAGATTTATCCGAAAACACAATTTTCTTTATTAACGCTGATGATAGTGATATTTTAGATAACTTAAAACTGATTTCTAAAATTAAAACTCAACCAGTAGTTATTATAAATAGGTCTAAATTTAAGTATGATGATTGTAAAGAAATTACATCTGATATAATAAATGCTTGTAAGAAAATATTTCCAATTGGATATGATTACTGTTACAATCAATTCTCAGATAATAAAAATTTAATCTTTATAACACCTAAAGTGCGTAAGAAAGATGTTGTAATTATAGATTCATTTATTTTCAACTCGGATATTGAAAATAAACTATTATCACAAATAGACAATTTTAAATCAAACGGATATGATGTAATTTTAATTTCTAATAGTACAGTAAATACCGACTTAATGAATAGATGTGATTATTTCATTTACGATTCGAGGAATCAATTATTTGAAGAGTCTTATGATAATATTGAAAAAGTTAATTTTTTTACAAAGTATCAAAATTTCACTGTTTGTACATTTAAGCCAGGCTTACAAAGACACGGACTCTCTGTTTTAATTAATTTACATAATGCGGTAAACTTTGCTAAAAGTCTTGGATATGAAAATTTCTTAAGAATTGAAGCTGATGATATTTTTGGTAAAAATTCAATTGACTTTATGAAATCTGTACCAGAAATACTTAATAAAGAAAATAAAAAGTCACTACTCTTTTATAACGACTATGAGAATGAATATAATATTTCATTTCACTTTATGTATTTTAACATAGATCATTATTTATCTAAAGTAATTCAGTTAAAAAATGAGTCTGATTATAGAAGTTATCTAAATAATAATTTTGGTAATAATGATTTTCAGATAGCTGAGAAATATATTTATAATAACCTAAAGCTTAAAGGTGATTCTGAAGTTTTTGTATTAGACGGTCATCAATTTGATAAGTACTTTCCAGACTCGTTAATCAACACATCAACATCTTTGAGTAATTTAGATCCAAAATATAATGGATGTGTCACCACAATTTATAGAAATAATAAAAATGAAAATAACGTTGTTATTTTTTCATCCAACTCAACTAATGTATCTATAATAAGAAAGATAAATCTTGTATTTAGTAATAGGACTGAATCTATTGAACATGATTTACCTTATTTTGGATCTTGGGTTTATCATACATTTGATAAAAATTTGTTACAGATTGAAGTATATGATGATAAAAACTCATTACTTTACATAGAAAAAAACTCTAATTTAGAAAGTTATGTCGAATTCGATTAAAATTATTCAAATAACACCTGGTGTTATACCAATTCCCCCAAATGGATGGGGAGCTGTTGAGAAAATTATCTGGGAATATAAACTTGTTCTTGATAGATTAGGATATCACACGGAAATAAAATACTGCGATGATGTTCAAAAGTCAGACAATCAGGTAGTTCACGTACATATGGCAAATTTGGCTAACATTCTTAGTCAAAAAGGAATAGATTATGTTTTTTCTTTACATGACCATCATGTAGAATACTTCGGTAAAGACTCCGAATGTTACAAAGAAAATTTTAATGCAATTAAAAACTCTAAGTTAACCTTTGTCCACTCAAAACATCTTATAGAATACTTTGATAATCTTCCTCAAATTGTTTACTTACCACACGGTGCTAATCAATTTGACTATCAGTTTATTGTCCGTGAAAAAAATGTTACCCCAAGACTTTTAATGATGGCTAATAATGGAGTAGGTGGAGATTCCTTATCCGATAGAAAAGGATTTCTAATAGGCATAGAAGCTGCTAAATATTTAGACTTACCTATAACGATTATTTGCCCATCTAATAATAAAGTATTTTTTGATCATCATAAACCTGATTATAAAAATCTAACCATAATCTATGACTTAGATTATAAGGATTCGGTCAGTAAACTATATGAGTTTGATATATTTCTACATCCATCAAATTTAGAGGCTGGTCATCCTAATTTAACAATAACAGAATCAATATCTACTGGTATGCCAGTAGTTGGTACAATCAATACTAATGTATCTGGTATGATATCAGTTGAAAGAAATGTGGAAAGTTTTGTAGATGGTATAAAAAAATGTATAAAAAAATACGACTCACTAACAGCTGAAATAGAACATAATAGATATTTATTTTCTTGGGAAATAATAGTTTCTAAGATGATTGAATCTTATAAGACATTTCTAAAAATCAGTGAGAAACAACAACTATTACATAACTATCACAATGTTAAAATAACTAACAAACCAAAGGATGTAAAACCATCGTCTGTAGTTAGTTTCTCAGGTGGAAAAGCTTTTTGTAAAACATCATTCTTTTCAGACGGAGCATTTATTTTATTTAAAGATAGAAGAACCGGAGATATCATATTTGATTGTAAAGTTGGTAAAGAACCAGGTCAATGGGCTTATGCTTACGCGAATGATAAATCATTTGTAGACTGGTTAGTAGAAGTAAAACAAGGTACACAGATAATCTATTCAGAATCATTAAATCTTAGTAATAAAAAAGTTCTACTTAAAGTTGATGATTTATTTTTTGGTATAGAGTCAATGATATTAGAATTCATCAAAAAGACCAATTGTCAGATAACGATTAAAAGTAAATTTAATTTACCAGTAGATGGAATTTGTTTTGATAATGAGGCCGATGATGAATTTTTTTACTTCTCACTTAATCAGAATCAACTATCAGATTTCTTTGTTGAAAAAAATAGAAAACCAGAAAAATATTTAAACGTATTACAATCAAACTCATTAGGTGATACAATTGGTTTTATTCCTTACTGTCAAAAGTGGGCTGAAGAAAAGGGAATCATAGTTGATTTGTCAATTAAAAGATCAGAGCTATTTAATCCCGAAGATTATAAGAATATTAATTTTGTTACTGAAAGTGAAATTAAATCAGACTACACAGATATTAATAGGTTTGAGTATATTTTTGACAAACCACTACAGAAAGGTTACTCTGATCAATTTGGATTAACCTATGAGGAAATAAGAGCAAAAATTAAAAATGTAAAAAAGGAAAGACCAATCAAATCAAAATATGTTTGTTTGGGTGTACATACTACCTCACAATGTAAGTATTGGAATTATCCTGATGGATGGGAAACTATTTCTAAAAAACTAAGAAGTATTGATATAACACCAGTTGCTGTTGATCTTTATGAGGTATTTGGAATTGAAGGTTGTTGGAATGAATTACCACATTCAGCAGTTAAAAAAGTTGGATTACAATTTGATGATGTTATAAACTATTTACAACACTGTGAATTTTTTATAGGAGTGAGTAGTGGTCTTTCTTGGTTAGCTTGGGCTTTAGGTAAAAAAGTAATTATGATTTCCGGAACAACTACCGAAGATAATGAGTTTACTAGTAATTGTACAAGAATAATTAACAAAAAAGTTTGTCATGGTTGTTTTAACAAATCAAGTGTTTATCCATTCAATGCTGGTGACTGGTTATGTTGTCCAATAAATAGAGACACGAGTAAGTGGTTTGAGTGTACTAAGACAATATCACCAGAAGATGTTTGGAATGAAACTGTTAAACTAATTAAAACAGAGGATGAATACACAATATAAGTAAAAATCAAATATTTAAACTTTTTAACAATAAATGACTATGATATATAAATAAAATTGTGACTTGACATACTGTCATCTATATTCTTTTCTTTTTGTCACAACAAAAAATCAATCTTATTTATGAAAAATTTAATAATCTTACTAATTATTTTTTTGTCATTTACTAATTGCTTAATGACCACAAATGCATCCGTTACAAGATATGCACAAAAAATTCAAGAACAATCCGTATCACTAAATGCTCTAAAAGCTCTAAAAGAAGAGAAAAGATGTCAAGAATATTATGATTATATTGTAGCAGCTGATTTAGTATTATCAACTAAAAATACAAAAATGACTGGTAAAATGTTAGCGGATGCTTGGTATGAAACTTTAATCAATTTTAATATTGATGTACCCGTTACTTTAGCATTAGCACAAGCTTATCTTGAATCCAGTTTTTGTAATTCTAAATTATCAAAACAAAAAAATAACCCATACAGTCTAAAGTCTGGTAAGAGTTACGCTAGTTATTCATCATTAGAACTCGGAGTAAGCTCGTATTATAAAGTCATAGCAAAAAGATATCTTCAATGTAAGACTTTAGATCAACTATTAAAAGACTTTTCTACTTGTGAAGGATACAGATATGCTGGATCTAAAAACTATGAGTACATATTAAAAAATCAAATACAGAGTTACGATATAATTTTAGCCGAAAATAAATAATTATTTTTTCTCTTTTGTATCAACTAATCAAAAAATTATTGTTATATTTGTAGAGTTAAATACAAAACAATAATATTATGAAAAAAGAATTACATCTTACAAAAAGGTTTTTTCAGAAAATTGGAATACGTCTTATAAGAATGGTTAATATTGACCGAGTAAAAGGTATGACAGAGGCTGAAAGAGAAGCTGGTGGTATTCTTAGAAAACTCATGTCTGATGAAGAAACCGAACTTCTAACAAGTCCCATCACCGGAAAGTACTATATTAAATGCAACAAAAGAAGTATGTTGTTGGTAATTGGTGATGGCGAGTTGTCTATTATTAACCACGTTTATGGTTACAATGTGCATTTGGCACAAAGAGTAGAGAACTTATTTAGAGATCAATTTTTAGACGAGATTGAAAAAAGAAGAGAATCGATGGAAAGTGAATTCCGAAACAGTGTAAAACACAGCTTAAAAGAAATCTATAAAAATCTAGAAAATGAAAAATAATAAAACTAAATCTACCTTTAGAAACTCGTTAATTGTGGGTTTAATACCAATTTCGATAATTTTGGTTATTGGACTTTTTGTCGTTTGGGGATTATCCGAAAAAAATAAAAAGTATGTTGACCAATCAATCAACACCCCTGAGGTTGTACATGATACAGTTTTTGTAAAAGTAACTTGTCAAAAAAACCACTTTGAGTATCCACCAGTTGAGACTAAACGAAAAAAAAATCCTGTAGTAGAACAGGCACCTGAAGTAAATACCGATACGACTAAATAATGACTCAATTTATATTAATATCAATATTTTTTTTAATTTATGAATTTGGTATATTACTAAATCCAAAAAAAATCATAAATCTAAAAAAGAAATTAGATGAAGTTAGAAATTTAGAAGGTGAGCAAAAAACCAAGATGTCCAAGGAAATAATTTCCTCTGGACTTTCTCTTATTTTATTTAATTTATTTTACTTCAGTTGGTCAATAACAGGACTAATAATTTACCAACATTGGTACTTATTCTTTTTTATTATTTTTCTATCATTCTTTTCATCATTTATCACAAAACAAATTTTATTTTTAGATAAACCGATATTTTATTACAAGATATTCGAGACAATTTTATCAATTATAGTATTATCATTAATACTAATTAGCTTTTTTTATCCTAATTTATATAACAATTTAATTTTTTAACTATGGCAAATGACTGCGACTGTAAGGTAAGAATCACCGGTGAGCCTGAAGACTTACAAAGATTATTCGACAAACTTCAAATTGATGAAGTTAAAAATACCGGATCTCTTAACTCAACAAACTATGAACTCTTATTTGAGTCAATTGATGATGTTGAAGATTGGGGATCAAAGTGGCAAGTATTCTCTAATATCGACTACACTGATGGAGATACTATGATGTTTATAGATGGATACTCTGCATGGGGTCCGGCTGATGGTTTGTGGAAAAAAATTTCTGCAGATTTTAATGTACAAATTGTTTTAGATTACTCTGAACCAGGAATGGATTTTGCCGGAGTCACCGAATTCAATGATGGATCTGAAACCATGAGAGAAGAAATGTCTTATTGGGAATACCTATATACAAGAGACTATGAATACTTCTGGGAAGAAGTTTCTTATCGATGTGAGTGTTTCACACTTGAAGAGATTAAAGAGAGCTTAGGTGATGTTTTTACTAATCTTAGTAACGATGAATCTAAGAGATTAGAGGAAATACACGAAGAGAATTTTTCAGAATAATGAATTGGCTTAAGAAATTAGGAGTCATTGGATTTCTATTTTTTCTTATCAAAGGGTTAGTTTGGATAGGAATTGCATTAACCGCTTATTTTTTTAGTAAATAATTTTGGCAATTAAAATATTATTTATATATTTGTAGAAGTAAACATATTAATTAATCTTAAAAAACAAAAAATTAAAAATGGCAACAAAAAGAGCAGACGCAGGAAAAGTAATTGGTCAAGTTGGTGGATTCCGTATTCGTCAAACTGAAAAAACTGGAAGAGTTGGTGGTAAAACACAAGTAACTGGAACAGTAATTGGAATCTACACCGGTAAAAACATGTTAGAGTCTGGATTTAAAAACAAAGAGTCAGCTATTGTCAGAGCAAAAGAAATACAATCACAAATTGTGAAATAATTAAAAGAGTCTTCGGACTCTTTTTTCTTTTTAAACTATTACTATAAAAATTAATAAAATTATAAAATAAAACTTTTTAATATGTCAGACTTGTGGTCTATATCACCGATTGATGGTAGGTATAAAAATTCAACTGAGGAATTCAGAAATTATTTTTCTGAAGCAGCCTTAATAAAATATAGAATAATTGTAGAGTGTGAATATTTTATTTCACTTTGTGAAGTTATACCACCACTATTCAATATAAACGATAACACATTCTCAGTTATTAGAGAACGACTAAATAATATAACCGAAGAAGATTTACAAAAAGTAAAAGACTACGAAAAAGAAACGGCTCATGATGTCAAAGCAGTTGAGTATTTTATGAAAGATATTTTCACTGAATTAGGACTTTCCGATGTTAAAGAGTTTATACACTTTGGTTTGACATCACAGGATATAAATAATACATCCATACCACTTCTTTTAAAGAAATCACACTATGAGGTAATAAACAAAGAGATAGGTTATCTTATAGATTTTTTAGATGGGCTTGGAAGACAATGGGTTACAATTCCTATGTTAGCGAGAACACATGGTCAACCAGCTAGTCCTACCAGACTTGGAAAAGAAATTTTAGTTTTTGTAGAAAGATTAGAAAGACAATTACAACTATTAAATGAAGTTCCTCATTGTTGCAAATTTGGAGGAGCAACTGGTAATTTCAACGCACATAGTGTTGCTTATCCAAATATTGATTGGAATGTTTTTGCTGATAACTTTGCTAGTAAACTTGGACTAAACAGAAGTTTTCCAACAACCCAAATAGAACACTATGATAATATGGCTGCTTATTTTGATGGTGTTAAAAGAATTAACAATATACTAATTGATTTATCAAGAGATATTTGGCAATACATATCTATGAGTTACTTTACACAAAAGACAGTATCAAACGAGGTTGGTTCATCAGCGATGCCACATAAAGTTAACCCGATTGACTTTGAGAACGCTGAGGGAAATCTTGGAATAGCTAACGCAATATTTGAACATCTTTCTTCTAAGTTACCTATTAGTAGGTTACAAAGAGACTTGACAGATTCTACTGTTCTTAGAAATGTTGGAGTTCCCATGTCACATACTTTATTGGCTATTAAGTCCTTAAATAAAGGATTAAACAAGTTAGTCGTTAATTTTGATAAGATTGAGGAAGACTTGGAAAATAACTGGGCTGTTGTTGCCGAAGGAATACAAACAATACTAAGAAGAGAAAAGTATAACGAACCGTACGAGGCTCTTAAAAAGCTAACAAGAGGAAAAGATGTTATAAATCAGGAAAATATAACAAAATTTATTGACGAATTGGAAGTATCTGATGAAATTAAAAATGAATTGAAATCGATAACTCCACATAATTATATTGGAATTTGATTTTTTTTTGTATATTTGCATTATGATAAAAGAAAGTGTTACTTATATAACAAAGGTCGAAGAGTGTCCGTACTGTCTTAAAAAAATCAAATTTCATAGTTTATCGAAAGACAGTGTGAGAGATTCAATAAAACAACTTTATGAACATATGAATTCGCACTTTGATGAGTGTGAATTTAAGAAATTGAATGATGAAAAACAGTTAGTAAAGGTTAGTATCAATACCAAAAAAAACAGTGAAAAACTTTATTCATCTTGTTTTGATACACACCAACTTTTAGTTGGTTAAAAATCTTCTCTAAAGAAAGGAGTATCATCATCCTCGTCTTCATCTGAATAGATATCTGTTTTACTTACAATATCACCATCAGATTTCATAAGCCTGTATCGAACACCATCATAAACTATAAATGAGTTTTCATCACCACTCCATCTTGACCATGTTTCAACAAGTCCATCTTTTTTGGTGATGATTCTATCATCTAAAATTTTAATTGTTCCTAAAACTTCTGACATAATTTTTTATTTTTTTTTATATATCAATATAAATATTTCTTTTTTTGAAACAAAAAACCCACCATAAGGTGGGTTAGTTTTATTTATACTCAATTTTTATCTTATCTATTCTTAAATCACCGGTTGATATACCGTTGTGATTGTAGAAATTGAAGTTCCATCTTTTTTGTATTTTATGTTGAAATCTAAAAGTTATTTTATTTCTACCATCAACAGTTATAGGAGAACAACATCCTTTATTGCAACTCTTATCCGGTATTTTATCATCTTCACCAAAGAAAGTCATGAATCCCACAAAATTAAGTGATTTCGTGTCTCTCTTATCTGTATTTAGATATACTTCATAAACACCTGAAGGTATTTTAGAATAACTTGCTTCAATCTCAATTATTGCGGTTTTCGATGATACAGAGGGAGTAATCATTTCAATAGACGTATTTTTACCACTTAAGTAACTATTGAAAACTGTTTCTCCTAAATAATTTAACTTTGTTGATGTGACAAGTTGTTGTTTTTTTGGTTCTACTTTTACATCATCATAGTCATAATCCATACTATAAAGAATCTCTATAATTTGTTCCGGTGTATAAACTACTTTATTTCCATTTTCATCAAAAAACACATAATCCCAATCAGCTGACTTTAACATCTCTAATGTCACCATTTGTCCATTTTCTGAGTTAGTCCACTTTTGCCAAATTCTGTCAATGTTTGCATGATGTGTCCAAAAAATTGGATCGAATGCCGCAGTCGGTACCCAACCCATTAATCCATCTGGAGTTTTAGAACCAGTTATTGGATTATCAAATGTTAGTTTTCCATCATTGTAGTCATTACCATGTCCTATGTAATCATGTATAGTACCGTGTGGTGCTCTATCCATATTTTTGTTGAAAAGTTCATAGTCGGTATAACTCATTAACTTAGTAATATCCAATGCTCTTTCAACCTCACCTTCAATAGAGAATCCTTTATTTATAGAGTCAAACCTACAAGCCTCGTATAGATTAGATGACTTATCTCTAAATAAAGTATGAAGTGACATTTTATTTCTATCACCTGAAGTATAATCCCAGTAAGGTAATGCAAAGTCTTTTTTACCGGATAACTTTCTTACAATTTTTTCAAAATGCCATGTGTAAAGTCGATGCCATACTAGAAAATGTATTTCTTCTTTTTTACTTTTTGAGTGTGTACAATGTCTCCATCCTTCTTTAGAATCTGATAAATTGTGATAAGAGTTACAAAAATTATTTTGCTTGATTGTGTCTGGTATCCAATGTATAGCACCTTGATAATACCAACTAGTTGGATCTTCACAACCTTTAGACTTCATAATCTGTAGAGCTTTATTCATAGCTTCAACATCAGCCTGAGCTTCTTTTGAGTGTATCTCTTTTCTGATATATCTATAAGATTCTTTTTTATCATCACAAGATACTAATATCAAGAATGATAATAATAAAATTAAATATTT
>Ga0164293_10001127_pt1 | contig 22392 bp, 20 predicted proteins | sample GEODES118metaG_FD_111487 | JGI IMG/M metagenome (GOLD analysis project Ga0164293, IMG submission 111487) | Eutrophic lake water microbial communities from Lake Mendota, Wisconsin, USA - GEODES118 metaG | ecosystem: Environmental > Aquatic > Freshwater > Lake | place: USA: Lake Mendota...
CACTCGTAATGCGTAGGTCAGGAGTTCGATTCTCCTCTTGGGCTCCAAATGCTGCATGACCCACATAACATGAACGATGAACGGTGGGACCGCATCGCAATAGTGATGGGAATCTTTCTCGGATTTGCCGGTGTCACGCACTTTGCGTCGCCAACATTTTTTGATGAGATCGTTCCCCCGTGGCTGCCTCCGTCAGAAAGATTTTGGACCTACATCAGCGGAATTGCCGAGATTGTGATCGCGTGGCTATTGCTACGTTCATCAAGCCGTCGTGTTGGAGCACTTGCAGCTGCATGGCTATTTGTTGCCGTGTATCCCGCCAACGTCTACATGGCATGGGATTGGCGTGATCGAGCCCTCAGCGAACAAGTCATCTCATACGGTCGACTTCCCTTCCAGTTTCTCTTTATATGGCTAGCGATCCGTATCGCACAAGCGTGCCGCCCCAAATCTGTTACGTATATTGATTACTAGATTGCGGATTCCGGGGGGAAATATGCGCAGGTTCATATTGGCGCTGGTTGTTGCACTTATTGGCATAGTCGGAAGCGCAGGGCCAGATGCACTCGCAAACGGTGCCCGGTCTGTTGTTGTCGACCTCAACACCTCTCGATCCGTCTCAGTCACCATAAATCGAGATGAGGCAAAATCTTTATACGTTCTCATTTGCGCTATCAATGCTTCCGAGTGCACGGTAGCTAATGCTGCGAACTCGCAAAAAGTAGTGCGGTTTGATTGTTTCTTTAAACGGGGTGTACACATCACACCACATGGCTGTCGCGATTATGACGAGTCGGCCGGTGACCACTTCTATTATCCAGCAAGTGCGGTATCCATTCCGTGGCGACCGAATGCGCCGCTAAATAACGGGCTACTGCCAGGCGGCGCGTCGTACACGCTTCGCATTTTCGAGTCTGGTACAGGTGAAGTCAACTCCTTTACTGAGGTCGCTGTCCGAGAAATCTCTTTCCCGAAATACTCCTTTGAGTACGACATAGCACCATCAATTCAGGGAGAGGCCCTAGTGGGGCAAACCCTTACCATCAATGAACCAAAGTGGACTCCCGTCCCGCAAGACGTTGACATTCGTTGGTATCGATGTAAAAAAGCAATCCCAAAGATTGAAGATATATCGCAAATGTCATTTGATGACCGCCCATTTACATGGGCTTATCAGTACACAAGCAATGCCGACTGCGCTCCAATAAATCAGAATGGATCGTTGTCCGACGAACCACCTCCAATGTCTGACCTCAGTATTAATGCCGGTGACTCAATTACAACACAAGCCACTGTCGGTTTTACCACCTACAAAATTACTGACTTGGATATCAATACTTTCATTACCGTTGCTATCACTGTCGGTGCTGGTGAGCGTGAATATTGGACTGCGTCAACACCAGTAATTGAGAAAAAAACTATGCCAGTAAATCAAGTTGCACCAACTTCAACATTCACTAAAACAAAGAAGATCAAGAAATTGCAAGTCGGGGCAGCCGTAACTGCCACGACAGGAACATGGAAGTGGGCGAACACCACAACTTTCCAGTGGTACAACTGCAGCAAGAAACAACGTTCCACTTCAGAGCTCAATGCGAAACAATGCAAAACGATAAAGCGTGCTTCGAAGGCCACGTACAAAACCAAGAAGGCTGACAAAGGACGGTTTCTTGTCGTGCCAGTGACCGCGGCAAATGAACTAGGTTCAACAGTCGTCTATGCGACATCGCTTGGCAAAATCAAATGACCTCTAAAGGAGCCTTCGACGGTGTTGTTGTAGCCGACTTTGGTCATGTCATCGCCGCGCCGTATGCCGCGCGCATGATGGCCGATCACGGCGCAGATGTGATCAAGATTGAATCATTCGATGGCGACATGCTGCGCAAAATGGAAGTGCAATATGGCGGTGATTTAAGTAGCACCTTTGCCCAGTACAACCTCGGTAAAAAAGCGATCGCAATTAATCTCAAAGATCCACGTGGGAAACAACTGGCACACGACATCATCGCTAAGTCAGATGTTGTTCTTCAAAACTTCAGTACCGGCACTTTCAACAGACTTGTTGGAACATACGATGAACTGAAAATAATCAACCCAAAAATGATCATGTGCTCGATCTCATCTTTTGGCGCAGAAGGACCATACGCAGATCTTCCGGGTTTTGGTTTTGTCGCCGAAGCGTATTCAGGACTCATGAGCTTGGCCGCGGGAGATGATGGCTACCCGTCCTTCTTTGGAACGGCTCTTGCCGACATGAACGTTGCAACACATGCATATGCTGCGATCACCACGGCCTTATTTAGACGAGAACGCACTGGTGAAGGAACCCACATCGATATGTCATCGTTTGATGCACTTGTTGTACAAATTGACCAAGCGATGGCGATCTCCGCAGTGTCTAATGGTGACAAGGAATTTCCTCCATACAGCAGACGTCATGGAGCAACTGTTCCAAACTCCATCGTGCGGACAAAAGACGGTGAGCATGTTGTGTACGGAGCGCCAAGCGACGATTTCTTTCGTCGACTTTGTGAAGCAATGAGCCAACCAGATCTCACAAAGGATCCTCGATTTAATTCCAACGCGAGTCGCGTCGCAAATAGAGCCGACCTCTATGAGATTGTCGAAGAGTGGGCGGCATCTTTTGATACGGCCGATGAACTAGTCGCCGTGTTGCGCGCACAGAACATGGCGTGTGCACGCATTCGCAAATACACAGAAAACCTCGCCGACCCTCATCTCATCCAGCGGGGCACTCTCGCGCCGGTGGAAATAGAAGATGGCCACACCGTGTACATGCAAACAACACCGCATCGACTGCAAGATTCCCCCGTTGCCCCACAGGGTCCTGCTCCCCACATTGGGCAACACACTCGGGAAATACTGCATCAGCTCGGCCGCGCAACAAGCGATATCGACTCGCTATTCGCCAATGGAGTAGTCCGCTAAGTCGCACTACTATTTCTCTCTACACGTTGCGGGAACCGCATCGCAGAGGGGGACCACCATGAAAGTGCCGTTGACTGTCATCGACCACTTACGTCGCGCCGAGCAGGTGTACGGAAAACGAATCGCATTCGTTGACGAACCTGATCAGCCCGCTGAATCGTGGGGCACCAAGACCTATGCCGAAATGGCAGACATTGCACGCGCTCAGGCTGCTGGTCTTGACGCACTTGGAATCCCCCAAGGAGCGCGCGTTGCCATGGTCACGCAAAACTCGGCTCGCCTTCTCACCAGTTTCTTTGGTGTGAGCGGTTCTGGCCGCATTCTCGTGCCTATTAACTTCCGTCTTGTGGCAGAAGAAGTTGCCTACATCGTGGAACACAGTGGTGCAGACGTGTTGCTCGTTGACCCAGAGTTGCAGGATTCACTGAAAGACGTCACCGCAAAACATCGTTTCATTATCGGAAAAGAATCTGATGAGCAGTTGTATGTGTATGGCAAAGAGCCACGTTCATGGGATCCCGATGAAGATGCCACCGCCACAATCAACTACACAAGCGGAACTACTGCTCGACCCAAAGGCGTTCAATTAACGCATCGCAATGTGTGGTTGAACTCAGCCACCTTTGGTTGGCATATGGGCGTGAACGATCGCGATGTATACATTCACACTCTCCCCCAGTTTCACTGCAATGGATGGGGCATGTTGTATGCAGTCACTGCAATGGGTGGTGAACACATCATCTTGCGCAAAGTAGACGGTGCTGAAATTTTGCGACGAATAGAGAAACACGGCGTGACACTTCTGTGTGGCGCACCAGCTGTTATCAACATGGTTCTTGACGCTGCACAAACGTGGCAAGGTGAAATACCAGGTCGTGATCAATTGCGTTGTGTTGTTGCAGGTGCACCGCCACCAACGCGCACGATCGAACGTGTTGAAACTGAACTTGGTTGGCAGTTCAACCAGTTATACGGACTCACCGAAACATCACCGTGTCTCACCATTAACCGTCCCCGTGCAGAGTGGGACTCGATGACGCCATCTGATCGCGCATCACGCCTAAGTGCCGCAGGTGTTCCAGCAATTGGTGTGCAAACACGCATCGACACACAGGGCGAAGTGCTCGCGCGAAGCAACGTGGTGATGGATGGCTATTGGAATCAGCCAGCAGAAACTGCAAAGGCCATCGAAGATGGCTGGTTCCACACAGGTGATGGAGGCACCATCGGTGACGACCACTACCTCACTATTTCCGATCGTAAGAAAGACGTGATCATTTCTGGTGGTGAAAACGTAAGTTCCATTGAAGTGGAAGACGCAATCTTCTCTCATCCCGAAGTATCAGAAGTTGCTGTTATTGGTGTTCCCGACGAGAAGTGGGGTGAACTTGTGCTTGCACTCGTGGTGAAGAGCGATGGTTCATCGTTGTCTGAAGATGACGTCATCGCATACACCAAAACAAAATTGGCTGGTTATAAGTGCCCGAAGAAAGTGGAGTTCAGAGACGAGCTCGCTCGCACCAGCACCGGCAAACTTCAGAAGTTCAAATTACGCGCACCGTACTGGGAAGGCAAAGAGCGTCAAGTTAACTAGTTAACGTCACGTAAAAATGCCAACTAGTTGGGGTGATGATCGTCAGCTACTGGGTTTGTCATCAATCTGCGATACCCAAGCTCTACAAACACCGCTCCCACTGCACCAATAAGTGCTGACTGCCAAAAGAGTTCCGCTGGCACGTTGAAGTTGAAAAAGTTACGCCCCGCCGGAAGAGCAAATGCAAGTACTGCAAGCGTGATCATTGCACCGACTAAACCTGCCTTCCATAGACGGAAGGGTCGTGCAAGCACAATGAGAATCCAGAAGAACACAATCAACACTGCGATTGTGGAACCAGAACTCACTGTCCAACACGGTGCATTTTCTGCGGTTAGCTCGGCATCAGTAATACTGCATTCCAGGCCTTCTGGTAGAGGAAAGCGTTGCCGGGCAAAGAAATCGGCCACCATCACTGCGAGTCCCGCGATAACGCCAGACGGGATGGCGAAACGCAAAATGCGCCGTAAAAATCCAGGAACATAACGGCGCGGATTCGGCGCGAGAGCCAAGAAGAACGCGGGGATACCAATGGTCACGGTTGACAACAACGTCATGTGTCGTGGCAACAGTGGGAACTCTTCCATCAAGATTGCCGTTGCGATAATGGCCACGAGACTCATCGCGTTCTTTGCCACAAACAAGTTCGCCACACGCTCAACGTTGCCAATCACACGGCGGCCCTCTGCCAACACCGACGGCAGGTGAGAAAAGCGTCCATCTAAGAGAATCAACTGTGCAACAGCTTTTGTTGCAGGCGCACCATTATCCATTGCAATACCAATATCGGCGCGCTTCAAAGCCAATGCGTCATTCACTCCATCGCCAGTCATCGCTACTACTTCACCATTTAATTGCAACGCTTGCACAAGGGAACGCTTTTGTTCAGGCGATACGCGGCCAAATACCACTGTGTCACGAGCAATATCTCGTAGTTCTTCTGGCATGTCACCGAGTGTTTGCGCATCCACTGGCGTTCCCACATCTAGACCAACGCTGCGCGCGATAGCAGCAACAGTTTGTGGGTTATCACCAGAGATGATCTTTATCTTCACACCCTGCTGAGCAAAAAACGCAAGTGTTCCTGCTGCATCAGAGCGAACGTCTTCACGCAACGTCACAATTGCCGCTGGCTCCAACGGAGTGGGTAATTCCTGTTCACCAAGATCAGCAGATGATCGAGCAAGAAACAATACGCGTCGACCGGTGCGTGCCAGTTCCGACACTCTTGTAATTACTGGATGATCGCCTGGTAAGAGCACATCGGGTGCACCAAGCACCCACGAACCATGACCAGCAAACTGCGATGCGCTCCACTTGCGAGCTGAATTGAAAGGAATCGCAGCGACAACTTCCCAATCACATGCGGGCATCGCCCGACCAACAGTTGCAAGTGTGCTGTTTGCAGTGGGATCATTTGCGAGCGCGCCAAGAGCGTTGCGAACTTCTTGTTCATCAAGACCACTTAACACTTCAAGGCCTTCAAACTCAATAGCGCCGGTGGTAATTGTTCCGGTCTTGTCGAGACACACAACACTGACACGCGCGAGTCCTTCCACTGCGGGAAGTTCTTGCACCAACACTTGTTGACGTGTTAACTGAACCGCCGCTAACAAAAATGCAAGGGTTGTTAGTAGTACTAAACCTTCCGGTACCAGTCCCACTAACCCGGCAGCAGAACGAATAACTGCGTCTTCCCAACTATCGGAATCACTCACATTGAATTGCGTGAACAATTGAAGCGGTACCGCAAAAACAATCACCCACGTGATGTATTTGAGCAAGATATTGACAGAGACCTGAATTTCCGACTTTGTCTTGCTGAATACTTTCGCTTCTGCTGCGATACGGTGTGCGTATGCCGCAGCGCCAACGGATTCGGCAACGAACAACCCCGAACCTGCAGTGACAACCGTTCCCGACATCAATGCGTCGCCAACATGTTTCAACACCGCATCAGATTCACCGGTGAGATTGGCTTCATTCACTTCAAGCCCGTCACTATCAAGTACCGAGCCATCAGCAGGCACCTGATCACCAGACTTCAATTCAATGAGATCGTCAAGAACAACATCTTTTGTTGCCACATCAACGGCAACACCGTCGCGGATTACTCGAGTCGTGGGTGCGTGTAACAACGCAAGTTGATCAAGTTTGCGCTTTGCCAAGTACTCCTGAATAATTCCGACCAAAGAGTTAATAATGAGCGGAAACCCGAACAATGCGTCCGCCACAGACCCGGTACTCAGCACTACCACAAACAGAGCACCAAGGATTGCGTTAAACCTTGTGAATACGTTTGTGCGGATAATGTGCCACAGTGGCCGCGAACTGGAGTCGTCTACCGCATTCGTCAGTCCTTTTTCGACACGTTCCGCCACTTCAACAGAGGTCAGTCCAGTAGGGCTCGACACGATTAGACGCTACTCGTTACCCACTCAAAGCACCAGCCCGCCTGTGTCACAGCATCAAATGACGCACTACTGTAGGACTCATGTTTTCGCACATCAGCCACCCCAAAACTCCGACCGAAGTCGAGTTGGATCGCATGTTGCGGATGGGTCGCGCATGGCGTGAGATCCGACGTGGCTCTGCTGCTGGAGCTCTGCGCGACCGTGTGTTTGGCAACGATGAAAGCGCGCTTGACCCCGGTCAGGTCGACACTCTCGACTTGCTTGCTGCGAAAGAATGCTGGCGTATGGGTGACTTAGCAGACGCACTCCATATTGATCCGAGTACCGCGACGCGTGCCGTGCAACGACTCATCGCATCGGGCCTTGCTAGCAAAGTGACACAAGAAGGTGACGGACGTGTCGTGCATGTCGCCCTCACCGAAATCGGTCGTCAAACTGCGAACTACTATACAGAACGTCGCGTTGAAACAATTCGTGACTTACTTGCAAATTTCTCGAACTCTGAACAAATCGCATTTCTTGAATTCTTGGAGCGATACATCCACAACATGTCGGAAATGACGCAGATCCCGATCGTGGAGATCGAACAAGAAACACAAGAAGCATCTTCCGTGCAGCAGTAACGCAGTCGACGACCAGTTATGGCTGACCAGAAAACTTTTGCCGACGACGCGATGCAATATGCACCGCAGTTGTTTTCTGGTGCACTTCGCCTCACTCGCAATCGCGCAGACGCCGAAGATCTCGTGCAAGAGACATACATGAAGGCGTGGCGCTCTTTTGATTCGTATCAAGAGGGCACCAACTTACGCGCGTGGATGTTTCGCATCATGACGAACTCCTACATCAATCGCTATCACCAGCAACAACGACGTCCACAAGAAACCGACCTCGGCGAACTTGAAGATCTCTATCTATATAGAAGGATCGCCTCGTTTGATCAGTCCCAGCTCAGCGCCTCGGCCGAGGACCAAATGATGTCGCTCTTCACCGACGATGAGGTGAAAAAGGCGATCGAAGAACTACCCGAAGCCTTCCGAATCCCGGTGCTGTTGTCCGATGTCGAAGAATTCTCATACAAGGAAATCGCTGAAATGTTGGACATACCCATCGGTACGGTCATGTCTCGGCTCCACCGGGGAAGAAAACTCATGCAGAAGTTGTTGTACGACTACGCCGTCCAACGAGGAATCGTGAAAGCGGTCTAGCCCAGCCCACACCATCATGTCGTAACCGTCCAAACGGTTTCTTAGTTTCACACCGGGGATACATCACACAACATGTCAAATTGTGACGAAACACTTGAAGAATTGCATCGCTTCTTAGACCGCGAACTGCCGCCAGAGATGGTCGACAACATCATGGGTCACCTTGGTGAGTGCACGGACTGTCAGCAGGCCTATGAATTTCACGCCGAACTGCGCACGGTCATTGCGAACAAAGCACGCAACGACGAAATGCCAGCGGGCCTAATGGACAAAATCAAAGCCTGTTTCGGCGACGAACTTCTCGCCGAATAGCCAGTTCCTGTGCGGGTCACATGGGCGAGATAGTTCCCGTGGCAACCCGCTGGCTAGTATTGGTTCCATGATTGCTGCATACCCCTGGCACTACTGGCTCGCAATTGTGTTGCTTCTTGCCGGAGTTTTGGCAACTCTGCAAGTGATCGTTGGGTATGTCATCAAAGTGACCGCAACGCGCTACCCCAACCGTCGTCAGCGCAAAGCGCAACAGCAACACAAGGCCTAGAGCTCTGTCTTTGCCGCTTGTAGACCGGCTTCTTTCTCTTTGTAACTTTCCTGAACCGGGCACTGCCGTTTCGTGTGCCGTCTCTGGTGGTGCCGACTCCATGGCACTCATGATCCTTGCCCACGCGCGCGGATTACGAGTCACCGCCGTTCATGTTGATCATCAAATTCGCAGTACGTCACACCGTGATGTGGAAGTGATCACTCCCGTTGCACAGCAATTGTCGATTCCGTTGGTCACACACGTTGTTGCGGTGGAACCAGGCCCCAACCTCGAAGCTCGCGCACGCGAGGCGCGTTATGAAGCGCTACCGATCGATGTGATGACCGGACATACCGCTGATGATCAAGCAGAGACAGTTCTTATCAATTTGTTACGAAGTGCTGCGTCACAAGGCCTTGGTGCCATGCGCCCAGATAATCGTCGACCACTTCTTGCATTGCGTAAATCAGACACACACCAATTGTGTATCGAGATGAACATCACCCCAGTTGACGATGAAACAAACACAGACCCAGCATTTGTGCGCAATCGCGTGCGACACGAATTACTGCCGCTCATGAATGACATCGCTCATCGAGACCTTGTGCCCATGCTCACTCGCACAGCCGACATCGTGCGCGCAGATAATGACTTGCTCGACGAACTTGCTGCTGCAATTGATCCCACCGATGCAATTGCGTTGTCGCGTGCTCCACTTCCACTTGCTCGACGTGCAATTCGCCAGTGGTTGGCAAAGCCGTATCCCCCTGACCTCGCAACCGTGGAACGGGTGCTCGCTGTGGCACGAGGAGATGCTCTTGCCTGCGATATTGGACAAAATAGGGAAATTCGTCGTAGCAAACAGCGACTGACCCTGCGTCATCTCGGGTAGATTTACAACGGTTTTTCGACAGACACCCCAGGAAGAGGACACAAATGCCACCCAAGTTGCGAGGAAAATGGGCTCTTGGAATCACTCCTCGTAACTTCACATGGGTCATTAAAGACAAGTTGGCAGTGTGTGAACGCCCTGGCGGCTATGGCGACAACCATCGCCGAGTGCGTCGTCAAGAAGAAATCATCTGGATTCGTGAGAACCATTTCGACTGCCTTATCTCGATCATTGCAGCACCCCACAACCTCCACGCCTACGACGAGCTCAACCTGAAATACCGCCACCGTCCGCTGTCAGGCGCTCACGATCTCGATTCGTGGCTGCGTGCGTTTTACAAAGAACTTCATGAACTGATGAAAAAAGACGCCAAGGTCATCGTGCACTCAGAAGAAGTGGGAGACCGCTTGCTCGGCATTATGGGCGGATACATCCGCTGGAGTCGCATGCTGGACGATCCATCAACGGTTATTGAGATCACCGAACGCATTGGTGGACGCCAACTCGACACATGGGCGCGCGAGTTAATTCTTAACGTGCACGAGTTGCGTTAAATCACGCAACAGTGGAAAGAAGTGATGCGGCTGCGTCACGCAAAGCAGTAGCCGCTGCTGACTGCGGAAGCGACGCACAACTTTGTTCAGCACGAGCCACAAAGGTTTGTGCAGTATCGATAGCAGACTTCACACCACCATTGGAACGCACAATATCGAGCACCTTTTCACGCTCAGCAGCTTCCAACGGCTTTCCCAAAATTGCGGTGAGTTCGGACGCAGCCGCACCACCTGCGGCAAGTGTGTGAAGTACAGGCAACGTGTACACGCCTTCTACCGCATCGTGGCCGGCAGGTTTCCCTAACTCTTCATCGGTTGATGTGATGTCGAGAATGTCGTCAACAATTTGAAACACCATTCCGTAATGCGTTCCGTACTCGGTCAATACATCAATGGTTGGACGATTGTGTCCACCAACGATGCCGCCAATACGCGCAGCCGTTGAATACAACGACGCGGTCTTTCCATCGATGGACGAGAAATACGAATCAATCGGACGCGCCATGTTGTAGGTGTGACGTAATTCTTCAATTTGGCCTTCACACAAACGGCCAATGGTGCGCGCCAATAGGCCCGCCACTTCCACGCCAAGTGATGCAGCAATCTCAGATGCGCGCGCGAGCAAAAAGTCGCCCGCCAAAATGGCCTGCAAATTCCCCCATCGAGCGTTCACGGTTTCCACGCCACGTCGAGTCTCTGACTCATCCATGACGTCGTCGTGATACAGCGACCCAAGATGAACTAACTCACATGCGATGCCACCTTGGATGACGTCGTCTGCTGCACTGTGGCCATCATGGCCAACGAGGGAGGCAACAATCGACATCACCGGGCGCAAACGCTTACCGCCAGCAGAAATAAGGTGCGAGGCGATCTCGGTGAGGTACGCATCTGGGGTCTTCACTGCCTCGAGCAACGCCTGTTCGACACGCGCTCGATCTGCATCCATTGTGGATAACGACAGCAGTGGGGACACTGACACATCGTCAGGCTACGGGGGCAATCGACGAACTTCCCCCAAGGGGTGACTTGACACCAACTGTTCATCTGGATGCAAAACCGCCTGTTTTCGGGCCCGCCGATAGGATGAGAGTCATTATCCACCCCACTTAAAAGGTGGTCACCTTGTTTGAACGATTTACAGACCGAGCCCGCAGAGTAGTAGTCCTCGCGCAAGAAGAAGCGCGTCTTCTCAACCACTCGTACATCGGCACCGAGCACATCTTGCTGGGACTTATTCACGAAGGCGAAGGCGTCGCAGCAAAAGCTCTCGAGTCACTTGCGATTTCACTTGAAGCAGTACGCGCACAAGTCGAAGAAATCATCGGTCAGGGCGGTTCATCACCGTCAGGTCACATTCCGTTTACTCCCCGTGCAAAGAAAGTGCTCGAGTTGTCATTGCGCGAAGCATTGCAACTGGGCCACAACTACATCGGTACCGAGCACATTCTTCTCGGATTGCTGCGCGAAGGCGAAGGTGTTGCAACGCAAGTTCTTGTGAAGTTGGGTGCAGACCTCGGGCGCGTGCGTCAACAAGTTATTCAGTTGCTCTCTGGATACCAGGGTCCTGCTGGCAAGAGCGAACAAGCACCAGCAAGCTCTAGTGGCGGCGAAAAAGGTGAACAGGGAGAAAAAGGCGGAAGCCAAATTCTCGATCAGTTCGGTCGCAACCTCACGCAACTTGCACGCGAAAAGAAACTTGATCCAATGATTGGTCGCGAGCGCGAGACAGAACGCGTCATGCAAATCTTGTCGCGTCGCACAAAGAACAACCCTGTTCTCATTGGCGAACCCGGTGTTGGTAAAACTGCAATTGTCGAGGGTCTTGCACAACGCATCGTGTCAAACGACATTCCCGAGACGTTGAAAGACAAGCAGCTCTACACACTCGACCTTGGCGCGTTAGTTGCTGGTAGCCGTTACCGCGGTGATTTCGAAGAGCGCTTGAAGAAAGTACTGAAAGAAATCAAAACACGCGGCGACATCATTTTGTTCATCGACGAAATCCACACATTGGTGGGTGCCGGTGCAGCAGAAGGTGCGATTGATGCAGCAAGTATCTTGAAGCCAATGCTCGCTCGTGGTGAGTTGCAAACAATTGGTGCCACCACCACCGATGAATACCGCAAACACTTAGAAAAAGATCCTGCACTTGAGCGTCGCTTTCAGCCTGTAAAAGTGGAAGAGCCAACAATTGCGCACACGATCGAAATCTTGAAGGGCGTGCGCGACAAATACGAAGCACACCACCGCGTCACCATCACCGACCAAGCAATTGTTGCTGCAGCCAACTTGGCGGATCGTTACATCAGTGATCGTTTCCTTCCCGACAAGGCAATCGACCTCATCGACGAAGCAGGTAGCCGTCTTCGCATCAAGCGCATGCAGACACCACCTGATCTCAAAGAGATCGAAACAAAGATCAACGAAGTGCAAGAAGCAAAGAAGAAGGCTGTTGAAGAACAGCGTTTCGAAGATGCTGGCCATCTGCGCGATCAAGAGCGTTCATTGCTTGAAGAAAAAGCGCAAAAAGAATCAGACATCAAAGCACAAGGCATTGACTTGTTTGATGAAGTCGACGAAGAAGCAATCGCTGAAGTGTTGAGCATTTGGACGGGTATTCCGGTGTACAAACTCACCGAAGAAGAAACCCAGAAACTTCTCAACATGGAAGCCGAGTTGCACAAGCGCATCATTGGTCAAGAAAACGCAATCAAGGCGGTGTCACAGAGCATCCGTCGTACGCGTGCTGGTCTCAAAGACCCACGTCGTCCAAGCGGTTCGTTCATCTTCCTCGGACCAACCGGTGTTGGTAAGACCGAACTTGCAAAGACACTTGCAGAGTTCCTCTTTGGAAACGACGACTCGTTGATCACACTCGACATGTCCGAATACATGGAAAAGCACACAGTCAGCCGACTCGTGGGCTCCCCTCCTGGATACGTCGGATACGAAGAAGGCGGTCAACTCACAGAAGCTGTTCGTCGCAAGCCCTTCTCTGTTGTGTTGTTCGACGAAATCGAAAAAGCTCATCCCGACGTGTTCAACACCTTGCTCCAAATCTTGGAAGAAGGACGTCTCACTGATAGCCAGGGTCGCAGTGTCGACTTCCGCAACACCGTCATCATCATGACATCAAACTTGGGAACACAAGATTTGCGCAAGGCAAATGTTGGTTTCACCAAGTCAGATGAAGCTGTGTCATACGAGCGCATGCGCGAAAAAGTCAACGAGGCGCTGAAGCAACACTTCCGCCCCGAATTCTTGAACCGCGTCGACGAGACAATCGTGTTCCACGAATTGTCAAGGCAAGAAGTGGTGCAGATGGTCGATCTCATGATCAAGCGCCTCAGCGTGCAACTTGAGAGCCAAGGTCTTGGCATCGAGCTCACCACTGCTGCAAAAGAACTACTCGCCGAACGCGGATACGACCCACAACTTGGTGCTCGTCCACTACGCCGTGCAATTCAACGCCTGGTCGAAGACGAACTATCAGAGAAGATTCTCTACAAGCAGTTCGCTGCTGGTCAGATCATCGTGGTCGACACAGAAGACGATCCCGAAAATCCAGGCAAGATGCGATTGTCGTTCCACGCTGTTGAGGGTTTCCAACCACCAAGTGCCATTGAATTGGCTGGCGACGGTGCAGGCAGCGCTCCTACCGAGTAACGCTTGCGTCATTTGACCATTCACCGTTCAACTACTACACGTTTGATTTCTCAACACAGTATCTCGCGCATTGTAAAAGTCGTGCTGGCAGTAATTGTCGGTGCGGTGGTGTTGTCGTCATGTCGAGTTGATGGAACAGTGCAACTAAAAATGAACCGTAACGGCAGTGGTGAAGTAACAGTCACTGTTCTTGCCGACAAAAAACTGGTTGATGCTGAACCGGGAGTACTTACCGACTTTCGTAGTGAAGACTTACTAAAAGCCGGCTGGATTATTACCGGGCCAGAAACATTAGAAAACGGAAGTGCGCAAGTGATTGTGAAGCAATCATTTCGCAACCCCGAAGAGGCCACCAATATCTTGAGCCAGATCAATGGTCCGAAAGGTCCTTTGAAAAATGTGGTCATTAGTCGCGCCGGTAAAGACACCAATTCCACATTCACACTCACCGGACAAGTCGATATTGACGGTGGTCTTGAGGCCTTTGTAGATGACGGAACACTGGCGCTATTGGGTGGCGCGCCCTATGCGCCAAACGTGGCTGCAAGCGGCAACGACCTTGGTGACGCAGTTGGCATTAATTTTGAAGCCATCTTGCCGGGCGACATTGAAGAAACAACCGGTTTGGAACGCGGTGGTGTCATCACATGGCGTGTGGCAATGGACGGTGCACCAACGGATCTCAGCACGGTGACACAAAGCCTCGATATTGTCTCGAATGTGTCGCGCGTGATGAGCGTTGTCGTGCGCGCGCTACTGGTGTTGTGGATTCTCGGAATGTTGGTATTGGCGTTTGTGGTGTACAACGCCAACGCACGCCGTCGCACACCCCGCATATAAAGTCACCCCGTGGCAAAACTTCGACTCATTCACCGTTGCACCGAATGCGGTGCTGCTCACCCCAAATGGTCGGGGAAATGTCTCGCCTGTGGTGCGTGGAATTCACTTGTTGAAGACGTGGAAGACACAAGCGATGCCGTGGTCTCACTCGCTGCAGGCATGGCGCTTGTGCCACCAGGTGAACCCACACTCATTGGTGATGTCGATGCCACCATTGGTTCACCCCAGCCCACTCACATCGGCGAACTCGACCGCGTGCTAGGCGGAGGCTTGGTGCCCGGGTCTGTCACATTGTTAGGTGGCGAGCCTGGCATCGGAAAAAGCACCTTGCTATTACAGCTTCTTGCCGCCGCCACTGGCACCACGTTGTATGTCACCGCCGAAGAGAGTGCACAACAGGTGCGTCTTCGTGCATCACGTCTTAACGCATTGTCTCCACAACTGTGGTTGTTGCCCGAGATGTCACTGCCCCACATCATTTCCGCAATCGATTCAGTGAAGCCCGATCTTGTCGTGGTCGACAGTATTCAAACCGTTGCCGACCCTGAACTTGGTTCTACTCCAGGGTCTGTCGTGCAAGTACGCGGTTGTGCTCATCGTTTGGTGCAAGAGGCAAAGCGTCGCAATGTGCCAGTTGTTCTTGTCGGACATGTCACCAAAGAAGGTGGGCTTGCTGGGCCACGTGTTCTCGAACATGTCGTCGACACGGTGTTGTCGTTTGAAGGCGACCGACATCATGCACTTCGTTTATTGCGCGCATCAAAACATCGCTTCGGACCCACCAGCGAGTTGGGGCTCTTTGAAATGACCGAAACAGGACTTGTTGGTGTTCCCGATGCAAGCAAGCTGTTTCTTGCTGATCGACGTACGGGGGTACCAGGCTCGGTCGTCGTTCCCACGCTTGAAGGTCAACGACCATTGCTTGTTGAAATGCAGGCTCTCACCAACCCGACGCACGGTGGCACACCAGCGCGTCGCAGCGTGCAAGGTGTTGACAGCGCAAGATTGTCAATGTTGTTAGCAGTGCTCGAACGTCGTGCTCGGGTGCCCATTGGTTCTCACGACGTATTTGCATCGGTTGTTGGCGGTGTCAAGATCACCGAGCCAGGCGCTGATCTCGGATTATGTCTCGCTTTGGTTTCCGCAATTACCAACACCCCACTCCCTTCTGACCTAGTGGTTATTGGCGAAGTCGGACTTGCCGGAGAAGTGCGACACGCATCGCACATTAGTCAGCGACTCTCTGAAGCCGAGCGGCTTGGTTTTACACGTGCACTGGTACCCAATCGAACACCGAGTGATGTTACAAAACTTACTTGTCGCACTGTCAGCACGTTGAATGAAGCACTCGCACACGTTGGTCTTACAGATTCAGTTCACGAGTAGTCTGTTGCACATGGCAACGTCCACTCGCGCACCAAAAAGAAAAACGCTGGCAAATAAGTCTGTCGCGTCGAAAAAAGACAGCCCCAACAATGTGGTGACAGTGAACGGTCGACGTCGCCGTCCATGGGCTCTACAGTCGCGCGAAAATATTCTTGCTGCTGCAACCGAAGAGATCGCAAAAGTTGGTTTCGAACGTGCACGACTCACCGAAATCGCGCGTCGTGCAGGCATGACACCAGGATCTGTGTACACGTGGTTTAAAAACAAAGAAGATCTTTTCAAGGCTGCACTTGAAGATGCACTTGAAAAACAAGTGGAGTCAAACTTTGCTGTTCTCGAACAACTAGGTGAAGTTGATAAAATCAATTGGCTCATTCAGATCGCATCACTGGTTCCTCGTAATGCCGACAATCCAGGCCCAACACCAGCACAAATTTTGTTACTCGAGGCCTACTACGCATCGTGGCGTAATCAGTCAGCACGTAAGAAATTCTTACCCCGCATTGAGCAACACTTCGAACTATATGAACGCACCATTGCAAAAGCTCAAGCTGATGGTCATTTGTCAAAAGAACTAGACACACAACTACTTGCGATGATGTTTCTCGCGATCCCTACCGGCATGTCGATGCTTCAGTTTGCAGGCTTACCGCGACCAGCAGATGAAAAATGGGTACCTGTGTACGACCGTTTGGGAAAGACGTTCGATAAATAAAACGACAGCGTCATCGCAGATCATCTTCGATATGCAAAAAGCCGGAGCACTTTGGTGCTCCGGCTTTTTCTCAATCGGGGGGCGACTGAGATCTTTATCCCTTACGGGATGTCAAGAAGATTATGACTGCTGTGCGATGGGGATGATCACCTTGTCAATGACGTGAATAACGCCATTTGAACCGATGATGTCCGCTGCTGTCACAGTTACTGTCGATGCGCCAGTGGTGAAGCTCACCGTGGTGCCATCTGATGCAACTGTCAACATTTCGCCAGACAATGACTCTGCGTCTTGACCATCAAGTCCCACGGTGTCTGCAGCAAGAACATTGCCTGAAATCACGTGTGTGAGCAAGATGTACTCGAGAATTGCAGGATCTTCGGTCAATACGGCTGCAAGATCATCAAGTGTTGCTTCTGGTCCGATGAGCTCTTGTGCAAGCGCGAGGAATGCTGCGTCGGTTGGTGCAAGCACTGTGAACGGGCCTTCGCCAGCCAGTGTCTCTACCAAGCCTGCTGCTTCCAATGCGGTCACCAAGAAACTGAAGTCTGGGTTACCGACTGCAATGTCAACAATGGTGCTATCTGCAGCTGCGTCGTCACCGGTGGTGTCGTCGACTACAACAGTCTCATCTGATGAACTGGTGTCGTCGTCGCCACAGGCGGCAACTCCAAAACCAAGTGCTGCTACAGCAATAACTGCTGCGAATTTCTTTGAACGACTCATACGCATGATGTGTCCTTTTCTGTTTGGGGAGTAGTTGGGGGGGGAGTTCCCGGGCACCAAGGCCCGGGAACCAGCTGGTAGGTATAACCAACTGGCAACGAGAATCATTCCCGCCGGCCTGTCATTCTGACAGGTCAGGCTGCCAAAGTATCGTCGCCTTCTATTTCCCGCTTGAAGATGTGGTCACTACCACCATTTTGATGCTCATCTTTGGATAGGGCGACTTTCTCCCTACTGATAACTGCAAGGTACAGCGACCTTTCTTGGTGGGCATCACAAGTCGCTTGCCAACAACCCGGCACTGACCTGCTGTGACTTTCCACGTTTTCGTGCCTTTTGAGGGCGTAGATACGATCTTGGAAAGCGCTACTTTCTGACGCTCTTTTGCGGTGCTGGTACCGAGAAGAAAGCCGGCAGCAGCTTTTACTGATGTTGTCGACGTTGCTGCAACATCCTCATAGTTGTACGCAGTCACTGTGTAGGTAGTGATCCGACCGTTACGTAGACCTGCAACATCACACGTACTAGATGTTGTCTCACACACTGTTGTGCCAGCAGTATTTTTCACCACATACCGCGCCGCATATGGCATGTCTGTCCATGCCAACGTGATTTTTTTATTACCTGGTGTGTATGACATGGCTGTGGGTGCTGAGGTCAGCGGAACTGTTGTGGAACCATCAGCGTTGTACATCACCAAGAACATCATCGAATCTGCACCAGCCGCAGACGTAAATGTCTTGCCCGCCAGTTCAATGCTTGTGGGATCAGCTACACCAACCATTGTCCAGCCACCATCGGTTGTAGCAAACAGTGACCTCACACTTGAGATTGATGTTGAAACAAGAACTTGGCTGTTCTCATATGTCAATGAACTGCTCAACGTTGTGATAAATCCATTGTTTCCAGATCCATTTGCAGTCCGAGTATCAGTACCGCTGGTGGGATCCAAGTCGGTAGACACAGCCGCTGCACCAAAACCACCCGCGATCAAAACCTTTCCTGAGGACAATTCCTCCATGACAGCGACACCACGAGAACCGAACTGCAGAGTCTGCTTACTCGACCCATCGCTATTCAATACGTAAATGTATTGTGCCTCAACTCCAACTAGGACCTCGCCATTACTTCGAATCAAACCAGCATTCCCAAAGTTGGGAAATTGGTTCCCTGTAGCGCCGTCAGCAACGACCGTTGCCCATTTATGCGCACCAGTCGACGACAGTCGCCATGCAAACGTTCCAAAGTTGGCGTGCCCGTTCGTGATGTCAGCTGGAGATACTCCCGTTCCCGGTATTAATTGTGTCGAACCCTTCAACTGGGAAACAGCAACAACATCACCACTGGGCGCAACATCAAGACCATAGATTTCTTCTGCACTAGAACCCTTGATGTGAGCGGCCCATTGATCAACACCATTTGGCGATAGCGACACAATCAATCCATCTCGTAGTGAAAGAGCTGTCAGCGTGGGAAGTGTCGCACCCCCGGGCCCATCCAAGGCAACCGTGCCTTCAAATTCTCCCGCTGCGATGATCGAGCCATCAGCAGCAAGTGCGAGTTCACGTAGCTGTATCCCGGCAGTTGGTTCAAATGCTCGGTGCCACAAATACGTGCCATTCGTGCTGAATTTAATAACCACACCAGACACATCAGTTGTGCTGACCGTTCCTGAACCCGGGTCGATGTCAGCAGCTCCATCAGTACGGCCAACGACAACAACTTCACCTGCGGGCGTCACTTCCATGTCTAGTAATTGAACTCTGTCGCTTTGTTCCAGCCACTGAACCGTCCATACGTGCTTCCCTGCTGGCGAATACTTCGACATGTAATGTGCCGGGTCGATGTTGTTACCTGCAACCGTGCTTGGTGTACTCGGATCAACTTGAACAGTTCCTCCGGCTGTCTTGCCTAATACATAGGAATTGAGATCAGCATCAACAGATACCTTTACATCCATTACGCCAACATCGACACCCAAGAAGCCGTTCACTATCTGCACGCGCGTGTTAGGCACCTGCCAGGCACCGACTGGCGATGAGCCACTGACCATCAGTGTTGTTGCAGACAACAATGCACTCGCTACAAAAACAACACTTCTACGAACAAAACTATTACTAAACATCACTACTCCTTGATGCATTCGTTATTTGCTGACGGTGATAACCACTTTGGTGCTCATCTTTGGATAGGGCGACTTTCTTGCCACTGACAACTGCAATGTGCAGCGACCTTTTTTGGTCGGCATCACAATCTTCTTGCCACTCACTCGACATGCTCCAGACGTCACGCGCCATGTCTTCGCACCTTTAGACGGTGTCGTGACTATCGATGAGAGCCGCGGTTTGCTGCGCACTTTCCACGATGTGGTCTTCACCAAGAATCCACCCATTGCATTAACGGACGTACTCGATGCAGATGCGACATTGAGATAGTTGTACGCAGTGATCGTGAATGTACCAAAGCGACCATTGCGCAGACCTGTTACATCACACGATGTTGTAGTCGTGTCACACACAATCGCACCTGCGGCATTTTTCACTACGTACCGCGCAGCATGTGACATCGTCTCCCACTGCAACGTCGCTTTCTTGTTACCTGGTGCATAAGACGCTGACGTTGGCGCAGATGGAATAGGAACAGCGGTGGAACCATCAGCTTGGTACCGAACAATGAAATTCATCGAGTCAGCACCAGCCGCTGCGTTGAATGTCGCTGATTCACTAGTTGTCGACAAACTAAGTGGGGACGACACCAGCGTCCATCCAGTGACAATCCAACCACCATCATTATCGACTGCGATGTCTGTGATCTCATTACTACCGATCGCGGAATACACGCGAGTGGAGAGATAGCCCAGCGAGGACGACAAGAGCGTCACAAAGCCATCATTTGCCGGATCAATCGATGTGTAGTTGTCAATCCCCGCGGTGGGATCAAGATCAACCGTGTTCTGAAAAGCTCCACCGATTGCAATCACACCGGAGGACAACTGCTCAACATCACGAATGTCACCTGCCGTTTGCATAGCACTGCTGACCGTTCCAGTGGAAGACAGCGACAACAAATGATTCGTGTTCAAAGTAAGGACCAATTCGCCATTACCTTGCACAACTAAGTGCTCTGCTACCTCATGGGTTCCTGTTCCGGCGGTTGGTCGTGTAGTCCAGACACTGTTACCACTTGCGGTCAGCTTCCACACCAAGGGAACTGTTGTTCCCGAGATCAATGGACTGACCGTTGTGATGGCACCAGATGCCGAACGCAATGTCATCGTGTCACGAAAGTCAGTGAACATGAAGATGTCACCACTCGCAGAGAGTTCAAGGTCTGCAACGTAATCAGGGTCACTGCTACTTCCGGTCACTGCCCATTGTTCGACTCCAGATGAATCAAATGAGGCAACAAAAAAATCGGTTCTGCCAGATGATGTGAACGTCAGACCACCAGGACCACCAGCGCTGTCAAGATTCATCGTGCCTTCAAAATTGCCACCAACCACAATGTTTCCGGTGGGCGTGAGTCGTACACGCATAGCTGAAGCAGATGTTGTTGAAGACAATTCACGCACCCACACCACACTTCCACCAGCGCTAAATTTCATGATGATGCCCGAATTAGCGTTCGTCACAATTGAGGTTGCGCTACTTGGATCAACGTCTGCGCCAGCCACGTACACGTCACCTACAACAATGATGTCTCCCGTTGGTGTTATTGCCGTGTCCCACAAAACAAACTCTCCCCACAAGTCGGTCCAAGAAAAATTCCACACGAGTTCTCCACGGGGTGAATACTTGGCCAACAATTGCGTCCAGTCCCGACCGTTTCCGACAACCGTCGAAGGGTTTGTAGGGTCTACTTGCACGGTGCCACCCGTAGTACTGAGAACCACAATGTTGTCGTCGGCATCAGACATCGTCTTCCCCCCGTAGGCACCTTCGATATCGCCAGGAAAACCACTGAACACCAGTGCTCGTGTGTTTGGGAACGGCCATGCAGTTGCATTCTTAGATGAACTGCCGACAGCAAGAGCGCTAACGATGAGACCGACAACAGTTGCCAGAGTGAAAAAAGATTTACGGTGCACGCCGCGACGATAGCACTAAATGGATTAGTGATTTATTTAGTGATCACGTATCCAGACCGACAGCTATGGGGTTGGAGGAGCCAGTAAGGCTGCAAAACCACGGAACAATACGGCCGACAGTGCCGCAGGATCTGGTCGATCATGAACGAATTCGGCGAGTAGCACCCCAAAAGACAATGCCTCTAAATAAATGGCTGCGGCGGCGGGGTCAAGCGACGGGTCTGCCATACCCAACTCTTGTGCGCGAGCAACCAGGTCGCGCACTTGACAGAAGATGTCGTCTTCTAGGTCAGTCAGCTTCTTTCGCAACTCGGGACGAGACAGAGACGACGTGATCACACTGGCGCGTTCCAGTCGCACATGGGCACGAGCTGGATCCGCAATGTCATCCGCAATTTTTTGAATACGCACAACAAAGTCACCGAGAGAACCTTGTTGGTCCAAAGCATTTTGGAACGAGGCAATGTCGATACCCGGTTGACGACGCAGGCGTTCAAACTGTGCTGCCTGAATGAGACCATCGCGATCGCCAAAGTGGTGATAGATAGAACCATAGGACACACCAGACTCAGCAGCGATGGAGCGCATGTTGATGGCATCCACGCCATGTTTCTCTATTTCAACGATTGTTATCTCAATGACGTGATCAATTTTGTCTAACGCGCGTCGTTGCTCAGCACGCTGACGCTCACGTTGAGGCAATAAGTGATCGGGACGAGCCATTCACTACAGAGTACACGGCTCTAAGAATAGAGAAGTTAGGCCGTGATAACGGCACTGCCTTTTGACGATTTACCTTTTAACGGTTTTATGGTCACTGCAACATTGCAGGTAC
>Ga0164293_10001128_pt1 | contig 22371 bp, 16 predicted proteins | sample GEODES118metaG_FD_111487 | JGI IMG/M metagenome (GOLD analysis project Ga0164293, IMG submission 111487) | Eutrophic lake water microbial communities from Lake Mendota, Wisconsin, USA - GEODES118 metaG | ecosystem: Environmental > Aquatic > Freshwater > Lake | place: USA: Lake Mendota...
CAGCTTCTTGACCACCTGCTCGGGAGAGTGGCGTGTTCGTTTCTTGCTCAATGAAAATCCTCCAGCCGGAATTGGCTCTAGACTTTCATAACCTCTGGATCAGGTTTTGGGGAGCATTCCACTGCGCGAAGATGGCGATTTGTAGAGCCATATTGAATGCTCTTTAGAGACAGCAGTAACTACTGGGACGAGATGCCCCCGCCTATCGCATCAAAACCACCACGGGAAGCCCGCGTTCCGAACACGATTGGCAATCTTCCGGCGCCAACAGTAAAACATTCTCAGAGAAATCGCCTTCAACCGGCAAAACTCTTTGGCAGAGCGCCCACTGAAGGCGCATTCATCGACAATTCGACGCTACGAGGCTTCTTTGGCAGAGGGCAGTGACTTGGGCATGCTTTGTACTCCGAGGCATAGGAAACGAAATCCCTAAGCCTAGCCCATCGCACAAGATCCAGATCACCGAACGCTCACGATCGGAAAACAAAAACTGAACCGTCGTGGTCGACGAAGACTGTCGAACCTGATTTATAAATAGACCGCAAGAGCGAAGTTGCCAGCGGATTCTCAATTTGCTTTTGAATAACGCGTCTTAGCGGTCTCGCACCAAAAGCGGGATCATAGCCCTCTTTAGCTAATCGATCTACAACTTTCTCCGACCACTTAAGAGATATGCCGGAATTCTCTAACCGCTTACTCAAGCGTTTTAAATTTATGACAGTTATCTGACGAATTTCCTCGGGTGTAAGGGGATGGAAAACCACTAATTCGTCAATTCGATTTAGAAATTCAGGAAGAAACCTCGACGCCAATGCTTGATCAACGGCATTTCGAATTTCCTCTGCCGTTCCACCTTCGGAAGCAATTCGCTGAATGGCTGGGCTACCGATATTGCTAGTCATAACGATAATCGTATTTGTAAAATTAACTGTCCGTCCATGGCCGTCAGTGAGTCTGCCATCATCTAGAATCTGCAATAAAATATTAAAGACATCAGAATGTGCCTTCTCAATTTCATCCAATAGAATTACTGCATACGGTCTCCTGCGTATTGCTTCGGTCAGTTTGCCGCCTTCTTCGTAACCGACGTATCCAGGAGGAGCACCGATGAGCCTTGCGACGCTATGTCGCTCCATAAATTCACTCATGTCTATGCGGACCATTGCCTGTTCGTCGTCGAATAATGCTTCAGCCAAAGCTTTGCACAATTCGGTTTTCCCGACGCCAGTAGGGCCCATAAACAGAAAGGATCCTACAGGACGATGCAAATCCTGGAGCCCGCTTCTACTCCGCCGGATAGCCTCTGATACTGCTTTTACTGCTTCTTCTTGACCAATAACTCTTCTGTGCAAACGCTCTTCCATCACTAACAATTTCGCCTTCTCAGTTTCCAACATTTTACTAATTGGAATACCAGTCCAAGCACTGACAACTTCGGCGACTTCCTCTTCGGTGACATTTTGGCGAATCAATCTTCTTGAGGTGTCTTCAGATGAAAAAGTTCCGATCATATCCGGCGGCATTTGTTTCTCGTTATCGCTAGCGGCAAGTTGGTTTTCAAGACGCCGACGCTCCTGATCCAATTCAAATAAACGTTGATAGTCGTCCTCAGGAACTGGATTTCCAGATGATTGCTTTTCACGTATGTCCGACTCAAACGCTCTGAAATAATGCTCTGCTGCATCCAGTGCCTTTCGTATAGATTGAACATCGCTAAGCCCCGCCTTTTCTGTTTGCCACTGCTTCCGAAGTGCGGCAAGCTTTTCTTGCAAATCTAAGATTTGTAATTCTACTTCTGACCGATTCGCAACGGCTGTCGCTTCAGTCTCTTCTGCTAGCTGCCTATGAACTAACTCCAGTTGTCTCAACTGCCGCTGAAGACTGTCGATTGGCTCAGGAACGCTCTCCTTTTCCATGGCCAACCTACTTGCGGCTTCGTCGATAAGATCGATTGCTTTATCTGGCAAAAACCTATCTGTTATATATCGATGCGAAAGTGTAGACGCCGCGACGATAGCGCCATCGGTGATATGCACTCCATGGTGCGCCTCATAGCGTGGCTTTAAACCTCTCAAAATGGCAGTAGTTTCGCTCACATTGGGCTCGTCGACGTAAACCGGCTGAAATCGACGTTCTAATGCCGCATCTTTCTCAATGCATTCACGATATTCGTCTAATGTTGTCGCGCCTATACATCGTAGAGTGCCACGCGCTAGCTCTGGTTTGAGTAGATTTGCAGCATCGGCAGAACCTTCCGCCTTTCCGGCACCGACTACAGTATGTAATTCGTCAATAAATAATATTATTTTTCCTTCGCTATTCTTAACCTCCCTCAAGACCGATTTTAGACGCTCTTCAAACTCACCTCGAAATTTGCTCCCTGCTACTAAAGCTCCCATATCTAGTGAAATTACACGTTTATCCTTCAAGCTTTGGGGGACATCATTTTCGAATATTCTCAATGCCAATCCTTCGGCAATTGCTGTTTTACCTACTCCAGGCTGGCCAATCAAAACTGGATTATTCTTCGATCGCCTTGAAAGCACCTGGATAACTCTGCGAATTTCAGAGTCTCGACCGATAACCGGATCCAGTTTACCCATACTAGCAAGATGAGTTAAGTCACTCCCATATTTTTCAAGAGATTGATAGCCAGTCTCAGCATTAGGATCCGACACCTTAACATCCCCTCTAATTAGCGACATTCCACGCATGACGTCCGCGGACGCAACACCTACTACCTCCAACAACTTCTTTGCTTTCGAATCAGACGAGGCCAATCCGAATAGCAAATGCTCAACAGTGACGAAATCGTCATTCATCTTGCTGGAGGATGTGAAGGAACTATCAAACACCTTTTGCAAAGAGGAAGAAACCTGAGGCTGCTTGCCTCCGACAACACGAGGAAGTTTCTTGATCTCAACGGACAGCATTTCAGTCAACTTGTTGGTGTTTACGTTGATCTTTTGCAAAATGCTTACCGCAAGCTGCCTTTGGTCACTGAGCAATGACGCGAGTAAGTGGAGTGGTTCGATCTCGGGATTACTTAAATCATTTGCTAAATGCTGTGCTTTGAGCACCAACTCCTGGGATGCCAGGGACAGCCTGTCAAAACCGAAAGACACTCTCTATAAACCTCTACAATTCGAGCGGTAAATAAAGCCCCGACAAAACTCGAGGCTATTAATAAGTCAAAAGATCAAAACTGCTGAATCCTTTGAATCTTTGCAGAAAATCATACTACAAGTGGGAGATCGTCCAGCAAACTTAGTCTTTGGTTTGCGCATGTAATGGAATTAGGACTTTCAGTCTTTAATCTCAAATTCCGCATCGATCGCATCATCGTCTTTTGCATTAGTTGACTTTTGGTTTTCCTTTATTGAAGATGTGTCTGTAGAACGATCATAGATAATTTTGCTAAATGCTTGTGATGCCGCGTTTAGCTCATCAGTGGCTTGCCTTATCGTCCACGCATCGTTACCTGCCGACGCGGTCTTTAGTTTTTCAATCGCTTTATTCATCGGTTCTCTATCCGATGCTGTCAATTTATCTTCGTTTTCCCTCATCAATTTCTCGCATTGATAAATAATCTGACTCGCTTTATTGCGAGATTCGGCTAATTCAAATTGCTTCCTGTCCTCCTCTGCGTTGGCCTCAGCATCTTTTCTCATCTGCTCAATTTCTGAACTGTCTAACCCAGAAGCTTCTTTTATTTGAACTTTTGCCTCTTTACCCGTGCCAAGTTCTCTTGCTGAAACACTCAAAATCCCATTTTGATCAATATCAAACTTGACCTCAATTTGCGGAATGCCTCTTGGTTGCGGAGGAATGCCCTCTAGATTAAATTCTCCTAACAATCGATTCGATGCCGCCATCTTTCGCTCGCCCTGAAACACTCTTACTGTTACTGCAGTTTGATTGTCTGAGGCAGTGCTAAAAATATTTTTCTTTTCAACGGGCACAGTGGTATTTCTCTCTACTAAAGCTGTCATCACTCCTCCTTCGGTTTCGATTCCGAATGTTAAAGGTGTGACATCAAGAAGTAACACATCTTTTCTGTCCCCAGATAAAACACTTGCTTGTATGGCAGCGCCTACGGCAACCACTTCATCAGGGTTTACACCCTGATGGGGCTCTTTGCCAAAAACGTTCTTAACCAATTCTCGCACTTTAGGAACGCGGGTACTCCCACCAACTAAAACAATTTCGTCTATATCAGATGGCCTCATATTAGCATCCGACAAAGCCTGCAATAAAGGTTTTTTGCATCTCGCAACTAGATCGTCTATTAATTGTTCGAATTTTGCCCTCGCAATCTTAGTTGTAAGATGCTTCGGCCCTGTCGAATCCATCGAAATAAACGGCAAATTGATGTCAGTTTCCGGGAGCGAACTCAGTTCCTTTTTAGCTTTCTCGCAAGCTTCTTGTAGCCTTTGGAGAGCCATCGCATCCTTGCGCAAATCAATTGCCGTATCCTTTTTAAATTGATCCGCTACGTAATTTATTAAGGCCTCATCAAAATCGTCCCCACCCAGGTGCGTGTCTCCTGATGTACTAACAACCTGAAAGACACGACTACTACCTTCGCCATCTCCGCTATCCGCCACTTCTAGAACACTCACATCAAATGTGCCTCCCCCCAAATCAAATACGACAATCTTCTCATCCTTCTTTTTGTCCAGTCCGTAAGCCAGAGCAGCCGCGGTCGGTTCGTTTATAATCCGCATAACTTCCAAGCCAGCAATTTGGCCAGCATCTTTAGTCGCCTGACGCTGACTATCGTTAAAGTATGCAGGAACAGTGATTACGGCCTTGTTAACTTTATGACCAAGATAGCTCTCGGCTGATTCTTTTAATTTTCGGAGAACTTTAGCTGAGATCTCTTGTGGAGTGTAGCTTTTATCTCCTACCCTAATCTTGACGTACTCATTAGCCCCTCCAACAACCGTGTACGGAACCATTTTTTCTTCACCCTCGACCTCATTGTGTCGGCGTCCCATGAACCGCTTTACGGAGTAAATGGTCCGTTTTGGGTTGGTAACCGCCTGCCTGCGCGCCGGTTCTCCGACGATTGTTTCGTCTTTGTCATTGAACGCTACTACGCTCGGAGTAATTCGATTACCTTCAGCATTCGGGATTACCTTAGGCTCACTGCCCTCCATGATCGCTACAACACTATTGGTTGTGCCGAGGTCGATGCCGATTATCTTTTCACCTTGAACCATCGCTGAGGGAGCTCCGAGTTTTGAAATGACTTTGTCAATGGATGCAGCGGTGCTTTATAGAAACGCTTTGTCCTAGTAGCAACATGGCATTGTAGCAATAATCGTGCCGCATGCTTCTCGCTTTTGAAAAACGAGCGTTCCGCTTGGGTGAAGTTAGTTCTTATTGAGCGGTGCAAGTTTCCGAATAAGTCGACTTTTATTTCAACTATCAAGCACTGCCAAATTGCGCGAGGCACTGGCTTTAAAGCGGCATGCGTGTTGCCAGAATGACAGCCATGGACCAGAGCGACTATTTTGGTTTTGTTGAAATGGCGTTGTTGTTCTTGGCTTATCCGATCCACGACTTCCTATTGCCTTAAATTACGTGTTTAATGAATAAAAATTGGTCTAGTAATTGAAGCGAAAAATGAGAGGTTGGAATTGGAAATTTCTAAAACTTTTATTCGGGATATGAGTACGATTGACCGGGCTCTTATCAACTTGCTTGCAAAGCGTTGCGAATTGCTTGGAAAGACTCGCGCCGATCAAACAGCGAGCGATATACTGAGTTTCATGGATCAGTATTACGAACGGACGTTTCAAAACCCCATAAATTTGGATTGCGGTAGCATACTTGGCGAAAAATCTGTGATTAGCGAATCAATCACGAAGTGGCTGCGCCATGCTGATTCTATTTACTTGTCCCACACTCAATGTGATAAAGTAGCGTACCTTGGGCCTGAATTTAGCTACAGCCACTTAGCCGCAATAAAAGCTTTTGGAGACGCAATGCCTATGATAGGCCTTGCCACAATTCCTTCGGTCTTCGAATCCATCAGCCGCAATGACTCCGGGCTCGGGATTGTTCCTATAGAAAACACCACAGATGGACGAATTGCTGACACAATGAGCATGCTTATCCGCTCTGATGTCAAAATTTGCGGTGAAGTGTTGTTGCCGATTCATCATAACTTACTCAGCAAAAGCCCGAAGGAGCAAATTGTAGAGGTGCACAGCAAGCCCCAAGCGATTTCGCAGTGCAGGAATTGGCTTGGAATGCATTTTCCGAATGCCATTACCGTTGAGAGCAATAGTACTGCGGCAGCTGCAGAATTGGCCTCAAAGGTCCCCGGAGTCGCTGCGATCGCCAGCATGGAAGCGGCGCGACATTACGAGCTTGACGCAATTGATACTGACATCGAAGACAACCCCAACAATGTCACGCGCTTCGCTGTTTTGAGCAACAAATTTGGTTTAAGATCGGGCAAGGATAAGACAACCATTTTATTTCAAGTGCCACACAAGCCCGGCTCATTAGCTGATGCTATGGCAATTTTCAAAAAACTAGCTTTAAACCTTACATGGATAGAATCCTTTCCGTTGCTTGGCACCAGTTCAGAGTATTTATTTTTCATCGAAACCGATGGTTTTTTTGACGACGCTCCAGTAGCTGACGCCATACAGGTTCTTTCCTCGATGACTTTAATGATTAAAGTTGTCGGTTCCTACCCAAGGGCAATTTCCCAAAAAGGTTAATGATAGATGGTGATGCGCGGTAAAATCTTTGAACTTTGAAGTCAGGCCCTATAAGTTGCATGCTACTCATTTTAGCGAAAGGAGCACTCAGAACCTTTCTTAAAAATGATAATAAAAAGAGGCGAGTCCTTTTAGAAGTAGTGTTTGCCAAGACCCAACTGCATAAAATGAACTCGCCATGGACGGTGCTGTTAGTAGCTTTGATCAGTTTTGCTTGCCAGACATGATCTGGGAGCGGATGCAAAATACCATTCCGAGATATCGAAAGAGTCGCAGGGATGTTCGGCCACGTAAGGATTTAAAGAGAGTTGTGGATGCCATTTTGTATCCCATGAGCACCGAATGTCAGTGGAAAGCGACTCCCCCCTCGCTCTGCCCAGGAAGGCATAGCCTTCGGCTACTTTAGGCAATGGGTCTACAGAGGAGTTTTTCCAAAGCTCAGGAAGCTAGCCGTGGAAGAATACAATCAGTTGGTTGGTTTGGATTAGCGATGGCAAAGTGTCGATGGTGCTATGGCCAAGGCTCCCTTGGGAGGCGAATCGACGGGGAAAAAGTCCCACCGATCGCGTAAAGAGGGTACCAAATGCTCGCTGATGATGGACGCGTTTGGCATTCCTGTCGGACTAGCCGTCGATCGAACTAACGTGCACGACATAGGACTTCTTCAGCCCACTATAGAGAACTGTTTCCATCACCTCGGCTTCGAACAGACCGATTCTGACAATACCTTTGCTTGGACAAAGGTTTCAATTCAGCGGCGGTTCCTGAGTTTGCTGAAACAGGCTACGACTAGATGCCACATATTCGTTCGCGCGGGAAAGAGAAGCGCGCTCTCTGAAGCAGACTTCTCGCGAAAAACCAGGGCTTTGGGTAGTCGAACGAACACATGGATAGCTCAATCGATTTCCATCCATCCTTATCCGATGGCAAAAGAGGGTTGAAAGCCTCATTGCAATACTTCATCTTGCATTTGCTTACTTCACTCTCCGCAAATTAAGAGTGTTCGGATAGGTTCTTAATATTTTCTTAATTTATCGCACTCCACTAACTTGATTTGAAACTGTCTAATGTTTGGCGCGTAGCGTCTTATTTTCGACTGCGAGTAGTTGGGGTTGGAATAAGTCCTACATTTCTAGCGGTTAAACTCACCGAGTCAGTTTAGCGTATTTCTTCAGCGAGATTTTGACATGACATGCTCAAGTCACTGAGATACCGAGTACCTCGCTGTTTCATTTGCGAAATGGTTTTGTGGACCAAGGCCGTTATGCCATATAACGCAACCCCTTAATTTCCTAGGTTGTTTTGCTGGCAATTTACCAATGCCTGTGAAACATTTGAACTCGACAAAAGGCTTACAATAAAATTTCTGACCAAAACCCCAAAGCCATCAACTCCGATCTAGTTACCATGGCAGTTTTTGGTATTAAAATTTGAAACTGGATAACTAGGCCATTTTTTTATGCCCATCCAAAGAAATTAATTAAATGCTTTCAAAATCAGTTCTCACTCAATTGCCGACAAATTAAGCCAGAGAAGCTCTGCTTAAAGCTAGAAATTAAACGATTGCCAAGTCTCTGGTTAAATGTTTAAGATGATGACCTTTTCGGATTCGATTTTTTTGTTACCGTTCACAGCCAGACTGAGTATGTCGACTTGCGGCTTTGGAAAATCAATTTGTTTTAATATCTTTCTCGAAGTGTCTTTGTAATTAAATTAGCAAGAGGATCCCAAAATGAAGACCCGAATTCCAATCAGAAAGTCAGACGAGAACGCTCGCTTACGGCAGGCACGCTTGCAATTAAGCATTGCCGAAATGGGGTTATCAGTCAGAACGACAAACTGCCTAGAGGAAACAGGGATACTAACGGTTAAGGACTTGCTGCAAACAACACCGAAGCAGTTGTTGTCGATTTCGAATTTCGGCGAGAAGACATTAGACGAAGTTTATACGTCTCTTGAGCGACTAGGGTTTTACCGAGAAGGCATAGTGCCAACTGTTCAGGAATGATCAATATTATTGTCGTTAGTGATCTAGAAAATGAGTTTTGTAAAGCCATGGAGTAAAAGACGTGGCAAGAGATTGAATCCGCGCGCGTTTCGGGGAATCATAGCCGAAAATTTAATGCTATTCGCATGCACATTAGTCGGCATGTTTTCTGTGGCACTTGCTTTAGACGACAGCCCCTGGGCTGTTAGGCATAATGTTGAGCGTGACTTTTCCGACACCATAGCGAATCGAAGCGATGCCCCCGATATTTTAAGATTCTGGACTATTGCCATTTTAGGATTCGCTAATCTGGCAATGGGTTTGGCGGGGCTTTTTTTCCGCTTGACGGAAGTTGGACTTACTGACGAACGTCGTTCTGCGAGGTCACGCTCGATTAATGGCGATTCGAAAAATGGCAGCCGCGCATCTTGGATTAAGGATTACCCTGAGTTGCCTTATAGTTTGACTGCAACTGAAAGCCCTGGCGTTTATCAACGTTACAGGCTCGCATCTGAGGGTTTACCGGTTTACAAAATTTTAATTTCATCCACAGCGTTAGCGGTCTTGTGGAACGGGGCATCCTTAATGCTTTTTGCGGTTGTCTTGAACGGTTTTCTAAATGGAGCTCCTAGGTGGATCATTTCGTTTTGCTTAGTTCCTTCAGGACTCATTGGCTTGTGGTCATTCAGTAATTTCCTTAAAAATCTTGGGCGTTCCGCCGGACTAGGATCGACGATAATCGAAATTGATGATTACCCAATTTTTCCCGGAACTGAATACAACCTTTTTGTCCGCCAATCTGGGCGGATGTCGCTAAGGCGATTCCGGATACAATTGGTTTGCGAAGAAGAGACATCTTATCGGCAGGGAACGGACCTAAGGGTGGATCGGTACTCTGCATTTGAACAAGTGATTTATTCAGAAAGGAACCTCACCATAGATCCTCGCTATCCTCTAGAGCGACAAGTAAAATTTAAGCTCCCTTCAATAGCTATACATTCATTCCGAAGCGTTCATAATTCAATCAACTGGAAACTAGTTGTCAGCGGTGAGTCGCGACCATGGCCCTCGTTTTGCCGAAACTTTCCCGTCGTGGTATTTCCCCCCCAGGAACTTCAGATCAAGCACCATCAGTAGAAGTAGCATTTTGCGAAAGGAATTGTAGGTATGTCGCTGGACAAAGAATGAGCGTTCAATGGCGATCATCCAGCCCCTTAGGGGCATTTATATGTGGGCTTGAGGCTTCCATCCTATGGTTTACGGAAGGAAAAGGCGAAACTGACCTTCAGGTACATGCCTTTAACCATTGGACTGCAAACGAACTGGCCAAAATTAATACCATTGAATGGAATGGCTTTTCTTGCTATTTGCCTTACTATCCTCTCTCATACGCTGGCAATTTACTACGAATCCGATGGTGCTGTCGAGTTCGATTGCTATGTGATGATGGAGTCGACCGCTTCATGGAAAAGACCTTCCTGCTTTCGTCTCGAACTGACATGCTTGACTGCTAGATGGCATCTAAGCAAATTATTGTAATTTTGTTCTTTAGCGACCAACAGCTCAATCGAAAACCATAATCGCTTTTGAAAAACTTGCCTTCCATAAAAGTGTTCCAACAATCTTCAGTCATTGTCGTTTATTAGTTTGGTTTTCTTTGCAGCTTTTACGGTTCTATTTTGGCGTTATAATCTAGCCTTTCATACAATTCTGCAGCATCTACGCAGTTGAAGGAAATAGACAAAATTGCCGTTGAACTATTCAGCAAAACTATTAGGACTCAGCGTCTATACAGGCATCATGGATTTCGGATTTCTCCAATTTACGACTGCCGCTCGCCGATTAGCCGATGCTTGCGAATACTAGCGACGTTGTTTAGAGCAAAAGCGTCTCAAGACATTAGCTACTCAACGCATAGGCTCGCCTGATGATGGTGGTAGGCTTCGATCGCTTCACTTATAGCAAATGCATCGGATATTTACCAAAAACCAAACCCATCGTCCACGATAACACCACTTTTCCCCGCCGCTACAATTAATGCTCCAGAGCCGTCAAATCGATGTTCGTCAATCACCGAACAAAGAAAGCATAAATCAAGATGAGTCACTTCGTATTAATCCGTTTTCTGCCGAAATGATAAGCCCCCAACAGAATAAATATGAATTTGTATGTGGCGAACCATTGGAAACGGCAACGGAACGACTTTTGGAAATGCTAAACAGGTCCTTAGTTGTCTCAATCATAGGTGACCACGGCACAGGAAAGACTACACTTATTTATTCGCTAATTCCTCAACTAAATGCCCTCGGAGTAACTACTAGCTTATTACGACTTGGCAAGCACAGTTGGCAAAATTCACTAGCCTGTGCCTACGAACAATTGTCCTCAGTGCCGCTAAATTATTATGGCAACTCGACACTGTCTCGTCACTGCCTCATCGTCGATGGCTTCGAGCAGTTGCCCAGATTCGGCAAACTGGCTCTTATCACAGCCATTCATAGCCACAACCGTTTTCCCTTTGGGGTCTACAGCAGTTCGAAAAGTCCGAATCTTTTTATGCTCGTATCCGCTCACCAAAAGCAGTTAATGATCCCCCTATTTGAGAAAACCGAATGGGATTCCGATTTGGCTTTAAGATTATTGCTCGAGAAAATTAAGCCGCTGCCTGAGTGGTTGCAGAAAAAACTAATTCTGATAGCGTCAGATTACTTCGAACAGTCCGATTCACTCAGATCCCCCCCATGCATACGGGATCTTTGGCTTTGGCTTTACGATGAATACGAGAAGCTAGTTTCGCAGCGAACAGAAACTAGGCTTCGCCCAATCAAAGGCAATACACATCGATAATAGAGCCGGCTAAAATGAACAAGAAAGTGACGGTTTTTGTTGCCCAAGCAACAAGTGACATAGGGTGTTCCGACTTATTTGCATCAGCCATTATGTTAAAGTTGCTGGCGAACCCTACGGTTAGCGCGACAGCAATCAACTCTTTAGAGCCGTCGAAAGTAACAATAGCAGAGCATATGCATTTGCTCACGTCGAGATCACACATTGTTGTGATCACTTTTGATTCGTTAAATGCAACACGCCGATACTTACTAGAATTAAATATTGATGGGGAATTAATAGATGTTGGAAAACTAATGGACAACAATCAGTTATCGAAAACACCAGTGAGGAAAATATTTCTTGCCTGCATCGACCAAGCCTCAGATATCCAAAAAGTAGAGTCAGATATTTTCCAAGCACTGATGATTGCGAAAGACGCTTTGAACGCGGAGTCCGCAAATAAAGCGACTGGCCTCCCAGTAGTTCAACATGATGGAAGAAAAAAGCAAATTGAACATCCTTTTTCCCCACCACGTGTGTTTCGAGACGAGCTACAATCAGGGGCAATGGGCCAAACACCCTATAAAGCTAATTTGATACGGCAAAATATCGGCAATTGTTACATTGAAAATCTGTTAAATGACTTGGACAATGCTGACGTGTAAGTCTATGCTTCCATTTCCTGGTCGCACAAACACCGAATGCCAACAGCAATAAACGCGAAAGAGGCTGCTGCGTCGTCTTTAAACTTGCAAAAGCTCGCCACCATCGAAAGGTACTCAAAATTGAGCCTCGAATACATGTTCCGCAGAAAAAACATATAATATTACTTTAGAGGGCCAGTCGGACCCGAGAAAGGCGACTGCATTCGTGGCTGTGTCGCATTTACACTTTTGTTTTGGAATTAAATGTTTTTCGCGAGACAGCAGAAAAAACAAGCTTTTTGAGGGATTAATACTTAGCCACACGCTATAACCTGAACACTTCTTCTGGAGCTAGCATTCGACTAAATTCACGTCCACATTCGTGTGAACCGCCGAATTATCTACTGCTTTAGTATTCCACTGCCACTTTTTCGGCGAATTCCCTAAATTACGAGCATGGACGAACAGCGTCTCGGACGCTTGCAAAAACGAGAAAGACAAATTTTCGCTGCGTTTTGACCATTGCCTAACGGCACGTGAGCTTCTAGATTCTTAGGGTTGTTCAGGCAAGCGAAGTTGTTTCAATAAGTGCACATCACGGCAGAACTTGCTTTTCCCTAAAAAAAGTTTTGATGGCAAATGAGCATGAGCGAAGTAACAACAGCAAACAAGAAAGTGATGAGCGGTGCGGATATTCTTGTCCAATCTCTGATAAATCAGGGCGTTGACACTATCTTCGCTTACCCTGGAGGCTGCAGCATGCCTCTTCACCAAGCGTTAACTAGACACGAAAACCGAATCCGAACAATCTTACCCCGACATGAGCAGGGTGGGGCTTTCGCAGCCCAGGGCTATGCTCGCAGTACGGGTCGTGTGGGCGTTGCAATGGCCACTAGCGGTCCAGGGGCAACTAACTTAGTAACCGCAATTGCTGATGCAAAATTAGACAGCATTCCGCTAGTTTGCATTACCGGTCAAGTTCCTACAACGGTTATTGGAACAGATGCTTTCCAAGAAACTCCAATAGTGGAAGTTTGCCGAGGAATAACAAAGCATCACTACTTAGTCACTGATGTTCGCGATGTTGCAAGGGTCGTAAAGGAAGCATTTTTTATTGCCAACACAGGTCGTCCGGGGCCAGTTATTATAGACTTACCAAAAGACGTCCAACTAAGTTCGGCAGAAGCTTTCTTTGACGTCGAGATGAATTTGCCAGGGTATCGGCCACATCGGCCGGCAATAGCTGAAGAAGCTGTGAAGCAAATCGTCGCACAAATACGCCGTTCCAGAAGGCCTATTGTTTATGCTGGTGGCGGGGTTATGGGCAGCGGTTCGGCGGGGCAGTTAAGGGAGTTTATCAGGCTTACAGGAATACCGGTAACTACCACGGTTATGGGACTTGGCTTGGTCCCGGCAAACGAGCCTTTGAACCTGGACATGCTGGGAATGCATGGGACCGCTTATGCAAATTACGCTGTCCGCGATTGCGATCTGCTGATAGCCCTGGGCGTTAGGTTCGACGACCGAGTTACCGGAATGGTGGAATCCTTTGCAAAAGGCGCGAAGATTATTCACATCGATCTTGATGCTTCCGAGCTTAATAAAAACAAACCTGCTCACATTTCTGTATGCGCAGATGTTGGCCAGTCATTGGAGGCGATAAACCAGATTGTTCAACCGCCCCAAGACATCGAGGACTGGGTCAAGTACTGTCTGGATTTGAAGTCGAAATACCCTTTGAGTTATGACGAATCATTTGATGGTATTTTGCAACAGCACGCCATCAGAACGCTCAGCGATTTAACTGCTGAGATGAATACATTTGTGACAGTCGGTGTGGGTCAGCATCAAATGTGGGCAGCGCAATTTTTCAAGTTCAACAAACCAAGAACGTGGCATAGCAGTAGTGGCCTCGGAACAATGGGGTTTGGTTTACCGGCGGCAATGGGCGTCCAGGCAGCTCATCCAGACGGCTTGGTAATTGACATTGATGGCGATGGTAGTTTTCAAATGAACATTCAGGAGCTAGCGACCTGTTTTTGCGAAAGATTGCCTGTGAAAGTACTTCTATTGAACAACCAGCACCTTGGCATGGTGGTCCAGTGGGAAGATCGTTTTATGGGGCGCAACCGTGCACATACATACTTAGGGCCCATACATCATGAAGAGGCATCAGGCCCGAGCGAAGCTAGTCGCTTCGCGTATGCTAAAGAGCGATATCCAGATTTTGTAAAAATTGCCCAAGGCTTTGGCTGCGGGGCATCAACGGTAAAACGCAAGTCAGATTTGGAAGCCGCAATCTTGGAAATGATTGATCATAGGGGTCCTTACGTTCTAGATGTTGAAGTACCTTACCAGGAGCACGTTCTACCAATGATCCCTAGCGGGCGAACCGTTGATGATATGATTCTTGAGTGAAGGCGAAGCTTAAATTCGTTAATTATTAACCGTGGATTCATTCACGGGAATGTAGGCCAAGGCGTCCTTGGCAGTTTATTTATTCTTCATAAGTTTAAAGAGCATTTTGGTGACAGGCTGTTGCGTAATTGGCTTGCAATGGGGTGATGAAGCCAAGGGTAAATTAGTAGACCTTTTGTCTCCATATTACGACGTGGTTGTTCGCTTCCAGGGCGGCGCTAACGCTGGACACACAGTTGTTGATGGAAACGAGGTCTATAAACTCCATCTACTTCCAAGTGGCATTCTCCATGAAAAGGTTGTAAATGTTATTGCACCAGGGGTTGTAATTAATCCGACAACGTTAATCGGAGAAATTAAAAGTCTCAAGGATCGTGGTGTTCCGGTTTTAGAACGTCTGCGCATAAGCGAAAGATCGCATCTAGTGATGCCGTGGCATATTATTGAAGACCGCATTACGAATTCCAAATCCGTCAATGGCGAATCAATCGGCACGACAAATCGCGGAATTGGCCCCTGTTATCGCGACAAAGTTGGCCGGGTAAATGCTGTGAGAGCGAGCGATTTGCTAGTTCCTGAAGGGCGAGATCGCATATTCGAAGTCGCCAATGAGAAGCGTCAGTTTTTGTCACTAATAGGTGCAACCCAGTCAGAACTCTTATCAATTTCAGATTCATCGATTGCCTCTCTATTTGACAGTTGGAGGAATCAGCTTTCGAGCGCGATCGGGGATACCACAGATTTTCTACTGGATTCCTGCGAGCGGAATTTAAATTTATTATTCGAAGGAGCCCAGGGGGCACTTCTTGATATCGACCATGGGACATTTCCGTTTGTTACAAGCAGTAACAGTAGTGGTGTTGGAGTAAGTTCCGGTTCGGGCGTCCCAGGACGATGGATTGACAAAATTATAGGTGTCTGCAAAGCGTATAGTACTCGAGTAGGAGGAGGGCCGTTTCCTACTGAGTTAACTTGCGATACCGGATCAAGAATTCGTGAAATAGGAAAAGAGTTTGGTACGACAACGGGACGACCGCGGCGGTGCGGTTGGTTTGACGCTGTTGCGGCGCGTTATTCGGCGCGTATTAGCGGAGCTACACACCTCTCGTTGATGATGATGGATGTTTTAAGCTACTTTGATGAATTGAAAATATGCGTTGCCTACGACTTGGATGGAAGAATAGTGCAGCAAATGCCAAGTAACGCGATTCATTTAAGCAAATGCAAACCAGTTTATGAGGTTTTTGAGGGCTGGAAAGCCAATGTCGAAAGTGCAAGGCAAGAGTCTGACCTACCACGTAAAGCCAAAGAATACATTAGTCGTATAGAAGAATTAGTCGGAGTGCCAGTCGGAATTGTCTCTATAGGCCCAGATCGTCGACAGACGATTTTTACTTCGAAGTCCCCGAGCCTGCCTAACAATGCGCCCACACGAGCCTGACTGCACATGGCCGGCCCTGAAAAGAAGTTGAGCGTTACCGAATTTTATTCAATGAAGGGCATCCCTGGGAATAAAAAGCCGTCTCATGTTGCGATCATTATGGACGGCAATGGCAGATGGGCTCAGGAACGAGGATTGCCACGGATCGAGGGACACCGTCGTGGCGTAGATACAGTACGAATGATCTGCGAGACCTCAATAGAACTAGGCATAGATACTCTCACTCTTTATTGTTTATCGAGTGAAAATTGGAATCGACCAGACTCTGAACTTAGCTTTTTACTTTCGCTGTTGGAAAATTATCTCATAGAAGAAAGACCGTATATCATAAAGAATGAAATCCGATTCCGTTCCATTGGCCGAAGGGACAGGTTGCCAACACAAGTTCTACGTGAATTAGATAAAACTGTCGAACTAAGTGCCTGCAATAGTGGAACAAAACTAGTCTTGGCAATCGATTATGGCGGAAGGAATGATTTGGTAAGGGCATTTCAGAAACTATTGTCGGAAGTCGTAACAGGAAAGATGCCGGCAGAGGATGTAAGCGAATCAGTAATTAGTCAATTTTTAGATACTGCCGGCATGGCGGATCCAGATCTTTTAATTCGCACAGGCGGTGAGATGCGAGTAAGCAATTTTCTACTTTGGCAGATTAGTTACAGCGAGATCTGGGTTACAACTAAGAGATGGCCGGAATTTACGAAGAACGATTTCTTTGATGCGATGACTGAATACGCGTTGCGCCAGCGTAGGTTTGGTGGAATTGTGGCTAAGAATTCTGATATCTGTCACTAGACAACAACTGGCCAGGAACGCGAATCTTGCTAAAACTACGATTAACAAGCGGTTTTGCTCTAGCGAGCCTAGTTATCTTGTTTCTGTGGCTCGATTCTGCGCACCCATTGTTAGGTGTTTCAGGTTTTTGGATTATCATCCCCCTGATGTTTTTCGCACTTGGGACCGCGACGGAAATCGTTCGCCTAGTCGTAAAGGCTGGAATTAGCATAAATCCTACAGCTTCCGTTTTTGCAAGTGCCTTGCCCATATTAAGCGCATACCTTCCAAATCTAAACTCATTCAATTCTCAAACAGTTCAGCCTCATTGCCAGCTATCGAATACAACCTGCGTGGTTTGTGGAATTGGGCTTAGTATTAGCCTTATATTTTTTTCCCAAATTCTAGTCTATGGCAGAAAAACACATGGTGAGTCTATTCGAGCAGTTGCTTTCTCTACCTTTGTGGTTTTATATGTTGGCACCCCATTCGCAACTTTGATTTTAATTAGAGGCTTAGGCGACGAATCATGGGGATTGTTTGCCTTGTTAACTACTGTTTTATCCGTCAAGGCCGGAGATGTAGGTGCTTACCTGATCGGAAATCTGATAGGGCAAGTAAAGCTCTGCCCTAATGTCAGTCCGGGTAAAACATATGAAGGTGCAATCGGCGGCGCTGTCTTCTCTGTGATGTGCAGCTTGTTTTGCTTTAATTGGCTATCGCGAGGCTCTTCCCTCCATTCGGACCTACCACTTTGGGTACCCATTCTATTCGGAATCGTTTGTTCGCTATTCGGCATATTAGGTGACTTATCTGAATCTTTGATAAAACGCGAACTTGGTGTTAAAGATAGCGGTTTCCTTTTCCCAGGGATGGGCGGTGTTTGGGACGTCACAGATTCAATTATGGGCGCAGCGACTCCTGCATATTTGGCATTAATTTTCGCACAGGAATTTGGTCGGTCTGCATGAGATCTATCATACAGCAAAAGACACGCTCATTAGACGCAACCATGAATGGGCATAGATTTAGTAATAAATACTTTTCGTATCGCTAAGCTTATTACCTAATTAGGTTTTCATACTAATGGAGGCTGATTTCCTGCTCGAATGAGTGAAACATCATTGTCGGTCAATTCACCAGATGAATTACTGCTGCTATTTGGTGCAAGAGATCAAAATTTACGAACCATTAAACGGATTTTCAATGTCGAGATAACCCATAGGCGAGGCCAAATTCGCGTTTCTGGTGCTCCGCACGCTGTTGAAAAAGCTTCCTCCATATTTAATAAGCTCCTGCTTTTGTCGCGGCTTAAAGGCAAATTAACGGCTGTCGATGTTCGTGATGCTATTTCCTTGGAGGATAAAATAAATTCTCAAGTAGAGTCAGATTTAAGAGGCCGGGCACTTAGTATTGAGATAAGTCATGTTGGAAGAAGAGTTCATCCGAAAACTTCGGGCCAGCTGAATTTTATTGAAATGGTTAGGGCAAGCGACCTCAGCATCGCTGTAGGCCCAGCTGGCACAGGAAAGACTTTTTTGGCTGTAGCAACAGCTATCGAAGCACTCAAAAGCAAACTGGTTCGCAGGATTGTTCTTGTTAGGCCTGCTGTTGAAGCAGGCGAGAGCTTGGGTTATCTTCCTGGAGACTTAAAGGCGAAAATAAATCCTTATTTGCGCCCACTGCTTGATGCCTTGAATGACCTTTTAGACTTCGAACAGTCACGAACTCTGATTGAGCAAGAGTTAATCGAGGTTGCTCCGTTAGCCTATATGCGGGGAAGAACATTGAATGACGCTTTTATCATTCTTGACGAAGCTCAAAATGCAACTATCGCTCAAATGAAAATGTTTTTGACCAGAATGGGCCAGCGAAGCAAGATGGTAATCTGTGGTGACACTACGCAAGTCGACCTTCCTGCGGGCATAAAAAATGGTCTTAGCGATGCGATTCAGCGACTCGGCGGGATAAGCGGGGTATCTATTATTCGCTTGACAAAGTCCGATACCGTAAGACATCGTTTGGTTCAGAGTATTATTGAGGCTTATGAATATAAAGATATTTAAAGTCTATATACAGTCGTTTATCTATTTAAAGGTGCCCCATCATCAGCGTGCCTTGGTTTGCCGATGCAGTGCTAATTCGCTGTTACCGTATAAATGAACCCCTCATCGAACAAGCGTGTCGCTAAAGAGCGATTAAGGTCGATTGGCCTACCTGCAGATCGGCGTTCTGGATGGTGGAGCCAACGAATAAGTCCCATAAGCAGCATTTGCCTTTCTCAGTGCATTTTTGCATGCATATTAGTATTGATAATATGCCAAAGTTGGCGACCACCATTTCCTTATAGGCTCGGACACTATCCGGATAGAAATCTAGTTTCCCGAATTGACTTTCAGGTTCTAGACATAACCGCCACCGAGGCGGCTAAAAGTCTGAAAAGGAGCCAGGCAATATTATATTACACGAATCAAAGCCAACCTTTGGATCAATTGAGAGCTCTACTTCAAGATAAGCTTTTCCTAGCTGCGACTCCTTTATCTATTGATTCTATGTCTGATGATGAACGTAGAGCATTTAATGAGTTAGCTATTATTGACCCCGATACTAATATGTTTGCCCTGCTGGAGGATCGCTTTCGTGCTCTACGCACCATGCTTATCGTCGATCCCAAATTTGAATCTATAGACACCGCAGTCGAAGTTGCCCTTCTTCCTGCTAAAGAAAACGGATTGATTCAATCTCTCGCACACTCCAGTGACCAAGGAGACGTCCGTGTGATACGAGTTTATCCCGCCGGCCGCATTAATGATGCTCGGGTTGTTGAAATTTCAACAGTGCGAATAGCAGAAGCTCGGCTGGAATTGGACTTTCGGATAAAAGAGCAGTTTCGCCAGAAATTTGATGTGGATGTGGCCCAGTCGGTTGCCGAAATGGTGAGCCACTGGCTTTCTTCCCGATTGCCGGAGACTCTGCATTTCGACACGGAATTTTCGTCGCGGGCCGTGGATGAATTGGTTGGTCAAGTCGGCAAATCAATGAAAACCTTCAACCGTGGTTTCTCTGTTTTGGCTCCAGCCGGTTTTCCGTTAGGCCCTGCTCAAATAGAATTGCTTCGGTACGAATGGATAGCATTATCCAACCAAATCGCATGGCCTGCACGCATAGCAAGAATAACGGCGTGTTTCGGGATGCTTGCCGCATTAATTCTACTAATTGGGATTTATGTCTATTCTGTCGATGATCGTTCGTTGATTCTTGATCGAGGCAAGTTGCGCAGGCTAGTAATGCTTGTCACAACTACGATTTGCACATCATTTCTGGTATCCCGTGACGAGTGGCGTGGTGAGATAATGCCGTTATCGATCGCTGCGATAATTTCAGGGATGGCTTATGGACGAAGACTAGGAGTTTTGCTTATTGCTGCCGCGACTCTCGCAGTAACACTCTTTATTGGTGGCGGTATTTCTAACCTAGTAATCTTATCGGCCTCAGCCTTATCAAGCGTCCTTCTATTGGGGCGTATAAATAGCAGAAGCCGTCTTATATATGTTGGCTTGGGTTCGGGATTGATAACTTTTGCCACCGCAATAGGGGTTAGCGTCGTCACAGGGGAAGTTTTTTCCGCAACAGTCGTGAATGGAGAGGCTCAACCCCTGACATCCTCAAGTAGATTAACTGCGATCGCAGGTATTTTAATCACGGATGCTGCTTGGTCAGGGGCCTGTGTACTGGCCGCGACGGTTGGCCTGACCGGGTTCTTGCCTGTTGTTGAGAAGACCTTTAAAGTACAAACTGATTTGAGCCTGCTTGAGCTTGGCAATGCAAGTCATCCACTTTTACGACGTCTCGCGCAAAGAGCGCCAGGAACATATAGTCACAGTATGAATGTGGCTTCAATAGCAGAGGCGGCAGGAAACGAAATCGGAGCAAATGGTCTACTTCTAAGGGTTGGTTCGTATTTTCATGACATCGGCAAAGTCTTCAAACCGGAGTACTTTATTGAAAATCAGACTTGCGGAGTAAACCAACACGACCAACTACAACCGGCCATGAGCAAACTCATCATTGTTGCTCATGTTAAAGATGGTGCCGACCTTGCTAAAAGCAACGGATTGCCGGAACCGATAATTGAATTCATTCAACAACACCATGGAACGACGCTTGTCGAGTACTTTTACCGGGAAGCTACCAAGCGAAGCGAAGGTAGTTTTAACAAAGAAGAAGTCTCAGACGCGGACTTTAGATACCCAGGTCCAAAGCCGCAGTCATTAGAAGCTGCAGTGTTAATGCTATCAGATGCTGTTGAGAGTGCTAGCAGATGCCTCACGGAGCCAACGCCCAGTAAGATTGGGCATCTTGTAGAAACAATAGCAAATAAGAAGATGTCAGACAGACAATTCGATGAATGTGGACTTACCTTTAAACAACTTGAACTCATTAAGCGAAGCCTAACCAAGTCGCTTGCGGCGATCTATCACAATCGTTTAAAATATCCAGGCTCCCAATCGGCATGATTGAGATATAACTTTGTACCGAGAGCTAACCGATCCTGTCGCTATTGAAGTAAATATAGACTCGGCGATTCGCCGAGAGATATGTTTCTCAGAGCAAATCCTTGTTAGCCAAATTAGGGCGGCAGTTTTAGCGGCTGCAGAAACACTTAATATATTGAACGGATGCGTTGGTGTCTTCGTAACGAATGACGCAAAGATTAGGCACATAAATAACAACTACCTCCGGCACGATTACCCTACCGATGTAATCAGCTTTGCTTACTTTAGATCTAGCCTGGCAATTGAAGGCGAATTGATTGTGAGTGTTACTACCGCAAAATGGGAGGCGCGAAGGCTTGGGTGCTCATGGATAAATGAAATTGTTCTCTACGTCATTCACGGAACCCTTCACTTATGTGGGATGAATGACTTACAACCCAACGAGATTGTTGAAATGCGAAAACTCGAGCGAGAAGCACTTAACAAGTGTGGGCTTCGGGATTTTGTCAAGTATCTAAAGCAGTAGGCAAGTGCGAATCATCAAGACTACTTCGATTCCAAGTTTGCTTAATAGGTTACGCCACTGCCTTTTTTACCCGGTAACATATAGATATTTGTCTGCTGATGCCCAAGCGAACATGCCATTACTTTACTAATCCGACAATGAATATTTGGACGTTTGTTGTTATCCGGCGTAGGCTACGTGCGCCTCGCGAAAATAGGAACGAACTCGTTCGACTTGCTTTTGTGTAGCGCGAAGAAACATCCGTGTCTGTGATATCATTTCGTCTTGCGTATGCGGTCGCCTCGTCTTGAAGACTCCGCGCTTCAAATCCTGGTTAAGCATCTCGTCCGGATTCAGTTCCGGGGCATAGCCCGGCAAAGTTATCAACTCGATCTGACTCGGGCGTTGTTCCAGCCGTGAGCGTTCGATGAACTGGATCTTGTGTGGTGGCTTAGGCTTAGGGATTTCGTTCCCTTAACCTTGGAGTCTCACTCATGTCCACGAAATTGCCATCCGTCAAAGAAGCCTCGTGGCGGC
>Ga0164293_10001129_pt1 | contig 22367 bp, 18 predicted proteins | sample GEODES118metaG_FD_111487 | JGI IMG/M metagenome (GOLD analysis project Ga0164293, IMG submission 111487) | Eutrophic lake water microbial communities from Lake Mendota, Wisconsin, USA - GEODES118 metaG | ecosystem: Environmental > Aquatic > Freshwater > Lake | place: USA: Lake Mendota...
ATTGTTCCTGCGGGTGCGCCTCGGCCATTTGACCCCGACGAACATCCAGAAGAAATCATTACGGACTTGGACGTTGATACCCGAACAAGTATACGCAATTTAGGTTGGCGGTTCGCATTGAAGGCGGATATTGCGCGACAGATGCGCGGGAAGGCGGCCGCGGGCGCAGGCGCAGGCGCAGGCGCAGGCGCAGGCGCAGGCGCGGGCATTAGCGCAAGCGATATTACCGGCGAAGATCTTGTATTAGAATCCGTGATATTGGATAAGAACGGCGAACCCACCGAGAGATGGACGATTAGTGGGCGACAATGGGTAGGTGATTATCCGACACGATACCCAGATGGCTGGCTTTCTGAAATGCTCGTTTACCCCGACGATATCCCGATTTCACCGAGTGATATGGTGGAACAACTCCGGAAGACACGTAAACCCTTGAATTGGGTGCTTGCCATTATTGCGCTTATCGAAAAACACGGACAGAATAAAATGACGAGTCAATTGGAGGCTGTCAATGTGGAGGTTGCCGAGAATTTGCGTAATATTGAAACCAATACGAAAGAGACCGAACGTGTTTCTGGCGAAATTGACCGCGCAAAACGGGAAGGAAATGTGGCGGAGGAGGAACGACTGAAAGTTCAAATGACGCGATTGATGGACGAACGCGTGAAATTGGATGCTACGCGCCGAGAGATGGAGAATCGGATGACATATGAACCTAAGACACCGGAGTATACGAGTTCTACGCCGATGGTGGAGGCGGCCGGACCGGCATCTGATGCGGACCGTGTGCGCGGTGCGGTTGCTTCCTTTAATGCGAAGATGCTTGATAAATTCGCGGAAAACCCTGAAAGTATACCGTCGCCGTCGCCGTCGCCACGCACGCCAATGTCGCCGGAGTATACATCGATGTATAGCGGCGGCGGTGGCGGTGGCGGTGGCGGTGGCGGTGGTGGTGGCGGCGCAAACGCACAGAGGGGCGGCGGCCGTGAACGCTATATCCCGCAAATCCCCAGTGGTGTCTTGGAGAGTTATTTAAGTTCACGATACGGAAGCGCGGCGGCGTCCCAAGCACCATTATTGGCGTCGACCGCACAAGGGGTGATGACAGGTGGCGGCGGCAGCGCAGCCTTCCCAACAATGAATATTCCGGTCGTAGCCACAATGCCGATGGCGGGGATGATGCCGATGGGCGGTGGCGGACAGGCGACGCTAGGACAAGCTACTGCGGCGATGGGGGCGACACAAACTACTGGCGCAACGAACCAATTACAACAAGTCGGAGGTGGAAATGGCACTGGAGGAAGTCCCGCACCGAATGCGGAAGGGGTGAAATCATTTACGATAAAGATGTAAAATTGCGGCAACAATTGCGGCAGAGTAGCCGATTTTGCCAACCTTGACGGTCGGCAACAATTGCGGCAGAGTAGCCGATTTTGCCAACCTTGACGGTCGGCAAAATTGAATAATAAAGATTTGTTATTAGTATATAGTAGATTCATTATTCCATTCCATTCCATTCCACTCCATTATGGCAACCGCACATGTAAGCAGTGGAACCATCTCCGCATTATTCAAGTCCCGCAATATCTTGCTCCAGTTACTCGCACGTCAAGGAATGGATGTATCCAATTACACTGATTATGGTGTCGCAGAAGTCCAGACGATGTATGCGAATAACCAATTGGATATGCTTCTTACGACAGAGAAAGACATCCATCCGGCGCGCAAAGTTTATGTGAAATATTATTTAGCCAAAACGCTTCGCCGAGAGAATCTTAACAATATGATTGACGACCTCTTCTTTTTGGAGCAAGTGCTTCAACCTACGGACACTCTTGTCATTGTTATGAAACAAGAGGTCAATGATACCCTTGTGAACATTCTCAATGAAATTTGGGAGAAGGACCGGATATTCATCGTGATTCATTCGCTTGACCGGCTTCAGTTCAACCTCCTAGAGCATCAATATGTTCCCGAACACGTAGTATTGAATGAGGCAGAACACGAACACATGCTGAAGAAATATAATATAACCGATACCAAACAGATGCCGAGTATTTCGCGGTATGACCCGGTTGCGCTCGTGATTGGGTTGCGACCCGGGCAGATTTGTAAAATAACGAGGTCAAGCAAGACGTCGGTGACGAGTGTGTTTTATAGGTTCTGTAGCGCGTAGCGCGTAACGCCGCGCACCACTTAACCGGGAGACAGACCAGGGCAAGACCAGGGTGGAATGTTGACGAAAATTTGCACAGTGGAGCGGAGCGAAGTCGCGGAACCTCGAAGAGGTGGAGCGACGTAGAGTAGCGACGGTGGAGCGACGTAGAGTAGCGACTTTTTTTGTAACGATTATATAACCTTATATAGAATCGTTTTTTATTCGCGACAACGATGACATGCACCGATGGCACCACTAAATTCCGACTTGAAGCCAACGGTGAGACCGAAATCACAGCGAATACCGGCAATTTGGACGTATGTAACGCAACCAAAATTCTCGAGCAGTTACACACGGATTTTACAGAAAAGTATACCACCAAAAACGATTCTAACAAATTTAATCCGACATTTTATTTACGAAATCAACCCGATCAATCGGGAACGCAAACCAATCAATTCTATACGATATTCACCACGAAAACGGACGCCGACGATGATTATAAAAAAGCAGTCAGTGTCATAATGAAGGGGGAGGAAGACACCAGTAGTAATACGTATATGAACAATCCAACAACTGTCATAAATAATTTTAACACTCCCACAAATTTCAAAGGCATCTACGGCTTGATGCGTGTCAACGAACTATTAGAACAAAAAATCGCGCAGAGGGTCGGCGCACTTCGCGGGACACCCGCAAACGCAAACACACTTGCGGATGCTTCGAAATACGAGCAGCGAAAGAATATCAAAACGACCTATGAAGAAATCGCGCGACGAGAGAATCAAATCTACCGAGAGAAATTCTTGAATCTGCTTCTCATCGTTGTCGGTATTTTTATCGTAAGCACCCAACTTGTCCAGAAATACTTTTCATTTGGCGGCGGTGGTGGTGGTGGCGGTGGCGGTGGCGGTCTCGCTGGAAGCGGATTCTTTACTGGATTTGGAACCAGTGGAAGCGGATTATTTAGTCGCTTCGGCGGTTTAGGACTCGGAAGTAGTGGACGGTCAAGAATCGGGCAGTTGTTTTCCAATAATCCATATTCCCTCTCACAACGCTAGGCAACGCGTCGTTGATTATAATATTCGTTATATATAACATTCGTGGTTGAAATGACATCTTATTCAGAACAAGACAGGCAGCCTTTATTTCCAAACGCAACCCCGTTTTCTCTCGATAATTATGAAAAAAAGAATCAGGGCTCGAGTTCAAAAGAAGGACTTACCGTAAATGATGATGAAGGGTTAGATAAGGCGATGGCTTCATTGATGACGGAATACGCTAAGGATACTGCCGCTGATGGCGGCGGCGGCGGCGGCGGCCGCAAACAAGAAGGTATGTTGACCGGAACATCATTGAACTTGAACCTACTTCAAGGCGACCTCGTGAATTACACTCGTTTAGATACGAATAAAAATCCGATTCAACCTTTTTCGGAAATGCTTCAGGATAAGGGCACCGCAAATGGTGTGGTTTCGTATAAGGAAGGACTTACCAATGATGACAAAACCACGACCAAGGCTGGGACCGTCACCGCGACTACCACCGGCACCACCAGCGCCGGCAAAAGCCAAAAATTGCTCGACCTTGAAAAGAAGTTGAGCGAACTCACGACCGAATATACTACCCAGTATCGTTTGTATACGGAAGACCTTCTTACGCGGTCTCGTTTTCTTCAGACAAACAGCCAGTATTTGAATAAAATTGTCCGCGATATCTCGTATTCGGGAACAGATGCCAGTGTCGCCTATTATTACGTGAATCCATTTGGATATACACACCGGTATAAAGACTTGTCGTCGGTTCTTCTTTATGATGATAAGACGTGTCCGGCGATAACGCGAAACGAGAAACTAAGTGATGACCGTATGAATCCATTCAAAATCGAGCCGGCGTCGGTGGTTGATATCAGCGGTGGTAGTAGCGGTGGCGGATTTAGCAAATTTACCGATGTAGCCAGTTATGATATGCCATATCACGGGCCGTGTATTACCGCGAAAAACGTGAAACTCCCTGGCGCGAGTTCGTCCGAAGACAAGTTTGCGTGGGTGGATGTCGAAGGCCGGAAGCATGTATACGAAAAGGGGGTCTGGCCAGATAAACGACACTCCACGTGTTTGACGGCGGTGGTCGGCGAACCCATTTCTCTCACTGAGAAACAATACAATGCGATTCCAACTGCGGAAGGCGAACCGATGAAGGAAAATAGCGAGTGTTTTCGCGCGAGTGTGTCGCCGACCATCAATACTAAATTGGCCGATATTAAGAAGAAAATCGACGATACTGTCGCGGAAATCAAGAAAGAGAATCAGAACCTTTTGAACTCCGTGGCAAATACGACGATTATTCAACGAGAGAAGACGCTGGCGGAGAAATGGGCGTCATTGGACGATGATATTCTTGCCAGCATCAAGAGCCTATTGGGTGATTACTATTATCCGGCGGTATATATTTTCTGGTGTATCGTTATTTTGTTTGCGGTGCTGATGATATTCAAATTCGCGTTCCTGTTTGTGACGCCGGGGGGTGGCGGTGGCGGTGGCGGTGGCGGTGGCGGTGACGGTGACGGCGGCAACGAAGGCGCAGGTGTTTCACTTCTTGGTGTCGTCATTATGGCACTTATTATCATCTTTGCAGTCTATTACTATTTTTCGTATACATACAATCTCAACGTGGATATTACACGCAATGATACCGATTCGGTATATACTGTAGCATAATATAATCTATATTCTATGTATCAGTTACAATGGGCGATTCCGATTATTCTCGGCTGTTGACAAAAATGGCCGAGTTAAAAACTCTGACCGCGCAATATAAATCATTATCAGAGTTACATTTACCGGCGACGTCGAGTGCTGCTACGACGTCGTCTGCGGCAACTGATAGATACACACAAAATGACGGTAAAAACGGAATGTCTAACACAAAAACTCCGCTTGTCACGCGCGCCGGAGATGACCACGGCCCGTATTGGAAATATGTCGGGAAAATTGATACCAGTGGAAATATCAACGCCAATTCTCAAACGTGCTGGAACAAGGCCGCAAATGACCCGCGATTGTTTAAGGCAGTCGTGTATACCGGAGGTTACACTGATTCCAATTCAAACCCAGGAATGCCGGAATGGAACAATCGATGTTACGCTCTTGTTCACGATGCTCCAGCCGATGCGAGCTACAATACAGATTCTCCCGGATATACTACGATGACGGGAAAAGGCGCGAGTTCAAGCCCAAGCCCAAGCAATCCTTCTGTATTCTACACCAAACTCGGCATCCAGAGCGCCACCGACAATGCGAATATTTTAAACGCGTCCAAATTGAACGAAATTCAGGCTCGCGTCAATTCTCTCGTTCAAGAGATTAGTTCCGCGTCCAATGCCGGGATTAACACCGAATTGAATCAACTCATCGGGACCGCTACGGATTCAAACATCCTCATCAGCAGAATCAATTATTATATGGATACGACCGCAATGGATGTCTCGGCCAATTATTACAAATCCGATAAGCGCAAGGAGATGAATAATGTATACGCAGAAATCAATGAACAGACGACAATGCGTAGTCGTAAATATCGGTTCATTTTTTACGTCATTCTCGCCTTGTGTATTATCATCGGGTATGCGTCATATACATCCAAGTTGTCAATCCTGGAACAGATTGAAATGATAAAGAACTATATGAGTTGGGGATGGTGGACGAATTGGTGGGTTATCACAATCGTCGTTCTTGTCTTTATTCTATCATCTTTTGGATGGGACGCACGCGGCAATATTATGATGGTGATACGATATATCACTGACCCCGATTTCTGGACGGGTCAGATGTGGTGGGTGGGTGTAACATTTTTATTATTGATTGTGATTTTCTTACACGCGACGTTCAAGTCGTTTTTTATGGATTTTGAAGCGGGAATGAAAGGGATTCAGGAGAGTATAGAGTGAAGAGTCAGCGGCATCTGAGGCGGAGAGTAACACCGAGAATAATATTACCCGGTATATATAGTAGTCCAATTATTATATATATATTTCAATACAATGTTTCATCAAAATTCCAATGATTTAGTAAAAAATGCGAGTATATCGTCAGGGCACGTCCAGAACTCACGCGAGACACGAGAGGTGCTGATGGAACAGCAGGCACAATTTCCGGAGACGACCTCGGGTAAAGACGCGAATGCGAATGCGAATGCGAATGCGAATGCGAATGCGGATGCCGGTGCGTCACTGTCTCTCGGCGCCAAATTTCAGAATATGGTCCAAGGGTTGATTGATACTGTATCAATGAAAGAAGGGATGGGGGCAAACACTGACGCAATTGTAGACCAAACGGTAACACAATCCAGACAATTCACACAACAAGAAACAAAACACGCTGAAAAAGTAAAATCAATCTTATCATTTATTGACAAAGATGACCGCAATACACGCCAAAACTGGGTAGAAGTGACCGATTCAGCGAATATAGTGAAATATGGCTATGTCACCAAAGACGGTATTTTCCAAATCTGGCACGCGCCAACATCCCCTTCACCAAACTGGCTTGGAACGGAGGAAATGAAAAATAATACAGGTCTTATTGGTTGTCCTGCTGTTGCTGGTGGCGCGTCCGGTCTTCGTAAAATCAAAATCGCTGGAAAATGGGAGAATATGAAACCATTTGAACTCGTATATGCCGAAAATGATGGCGGGCGAAACAATCCACTTTTTATGTTAGGACAATCCGGCCTTCGGGCCCGTAATGATGGATTGACGCAGTTTTCTTGCGGAAATGAACGCGGGAATGTTATTGTTACAGAGCGACCTTCCGCGGACTTCCGATTTGACTCAGAAGGCATTACAATCGGTTGTTATGAAATAAATAATAATGTCACGGATAGCCAAATCACAAATCGCGGTTTCACGTTTCAAGAAGACCTAACAGAGGCGTCTATTTCACAATGTAAGCGTCGCGCAGAAGATTTAGGTAGTTCTTATTTTCTATTGTCTCCTCCTGAGTTCAGGAGTGACGGAGATACGAATAAAAAGCATCGCGGTGGTTGTTGGGTGTATACTGCCGATGGTAAACCGAATATTAGCGGGTTATTTACATACGACGCCAATGCGTCGAAATGCCACACGGTGACCAACCCTGAAGGAGACGAAGACGGATATACGAAAGCGTATAATACTACCAGTCTAAAACGCTTATACGGCAAAAACACGAGTAGCGGTAGCAGTGTTGCGCTTTATTCATTGAAACGTGATGGCGCAAATGGCGTGGACACAAAGAACCGAAAGGAACGCGGTCATATCGGTAAAATCGCGTATATCGACCATAATGGCGAGAGACACGAATACCCGGATTCTGCGCTATCATTTATCAAGCCCACCAAAGAAAATCCGGCGAGTTATATGAATCTCGGTGGTTATGATACGCGTTCGGCGGAGAGTTCATATGCGCTCAAAGAAGTGACCCCAGGAAGTTTCAGTGATGCGGCAAATTTGCTGTATAAGGCAAGCCGGGATGGATGGTCGCCGCAGAAGTTTCATCAACTGTGTGATAATAAGGGGGCGACGTATACACGCGCAATTACGACAGACGGACGCGTTCTCGGCGCGTATATTTCCGTAAGTTGGACATCCAATGCCGGTTTTGTGAAAGATACAACCGCGTTTTTATATGACGGGACGAGGAAGTATACAACGGATAATGGCGCAGGGGGTGCAGGAGCGCATGCGACGTATATGAACGCATCGTATTTACCCACCTTTGGCGGTGGTCACGATATGCATATCGGCGGAGATTCGATGTATCTAAACGCATATTCGTATGTCGCAAGCGACCGCACCGCACCCTTTACAAGAAAAATCCAGATGGCAAACTTATACGGACCGTGGGTAGGGCGTCAAGCCCCTTCTGAAATAAAATTCCTTGATGATGGTCGGCACGTATATCTCATCGAAGACGGAGGGTATACAAAAATGGTATCGTCCGACGGGCAAGAGAAATATTATACAGGGAATATGAGTAAGTTCAATCCGGCAAATTGGAATAGTTATAACCCAACTGGCGGTGGCAAGTATTTATTGAACCGACTAAACCAATATAAAGAGTTTCCACGCCGTGGATGGGGGTCCTCTGAAAAAATCGGGTTGAAAGATATCGAAGTCTACTCAGTAGACCCGAATACATTTCCGCGAACCAACCCGCCAGATTATGCGCGTCGTTTGCGAACGATGCCAGTTGGTGAACGTATTTCGGTATCTATGGAAAAATGTCGCGAAATGTGCGATGATGACCAGAAGTGTGGTGGATTTGTTTATACGAAAACGAGCGGCGCAGGGACCGGTGGTGGTATGTGCGAACTGAAAGACAAGTCGAAAATGTATCCGGTGGGGGTTCGTGTAGCGGATTCATCCAAGCAGCTGATGTTGAAGGTTCCGACGATTAACGCGGGGATTGGCGATGATGATTGCCGCGCGAATAATGGTAAATACACCGCCATTGATACTGCGCTTTATGCTCATTATCCGGACACTGGCGTGATGTCGTCGGGGTTCAAATGTAATATGTCGGACATTATTCCGAAAGAGGGGACGCTTACTGCTCCGTCTGCCGATGGAATACTTGCTGCAACAGACAAACAAATCGGAATTACTGCGGGAAAAACGGCCGAATATCGCGCACAGACGACCACGTCCAGGTCCGCGTCAGGTTCGGAGTCCTTTACGACAGTTCGCGAGGGGAATACGAATTACGCTGATGTAATGAAAGATGTCTCCAACAATTTATTGAAAATCGCAAACGCGAAATATCAGCGCGAACGTTTGCTGGCGATGACTGAAGAGACGAATAATCTTCTGATGGCGGAGTCCTATAAATTCATTCTTTGGAGTGTTTTAGCCATTTTGGCCGTAATGGCCTTATTAAAAATAAAAGAAATGTTCGGACAAGACGACGCAGATAGCGACGGGGACAGTGGTGGGGACGACGGTGGCGGCGGTATTTTAGCAACAATTCTCGGATGGTTCGGTGTTTTGAAAAGTAGCACAAACACGAGTGACATCGCGGATAGAACCGAGGATGTTAAGGCGGCGTTGAGTTCGGCGGGTGAACAATTGAAAGAGACCGGCGAACAAGTGGCAACTGGAATCACTGAAGGTGCCGATAAGTTGGTCGCATCCGCGAATCAAGCGGTAGAAGGGGCGGTGGAAGGCGCGAAAGGATTGGCAGATAAAGTGAGTGAAACGGCAACGGATGCGGTGAATAAAGTGGGGGATGCCGTTGGGGCGGCGACGTCAGCGGCGACGTCAGCGGCAGCGGCACCTGCGGCGGCACCATCGACATCGGCCTCGGCCTCTGGAAGCAGCGGCAGCGGCAGCGCTGTAAAGACCGGTGGTAGTAAAAGAAAGAAATAAATAATTATATAATGAGTATGTAAGGACTCATTATATCATAATGGTATATCAAATCAGTGAAAAAAATCAAATACTTCTCGTATTGTTCATTATTGTCGTGTTATGTGCGGGGAAATTATTTAAAGACTATCTCTTTCGACGAGGGTATATTGAAGGGCTCACCGTGATTCCACAGACGGATAAAATCTTGAGGCGTCCTGCGTCGACTGGGACCAATTTAAGCGGCGTAACGATTACATTGCAACTAACGTTGGGAAGGGATTTGGGAAATGAAGGGACAATTAGAGTAAGTTGGCCTACCGGAAAAGGAGTGACAATGTCGACATCCGAAGATTATTATACTGCCTCAATTGTTAGTAAAGCCCCAACTAGTTCTGCTAATGCTGCGATTAGTCGTGACACTCTTACAACAGTTACTACTGGTTCTGTAACATATGCTACAGAAGTAACATATAAATTAAGTAATGGCCCACTCAATAAAGATTCAATACTAAACATAAAAATGGAAAATGTAACCATCAATAAGGAAAATAACCCACCATTTAATAACGATTTTGCCTTTACAACAACTGCTGGTTCCGAACCATCCGTTGTAACACCGATTATCGTTCAACCACCATCACCATCATCGGCTTCGGGTTCTCTCAGCGAAACAAGTTCGGTCCAAGAAATTCGTAATGCACTGAATTACGTAAATCAACGTATTACTGATTCAACCAATACTGCTGCTGTAAGAACAGAGCTAATTAGAATACAAAACGCCCTCATCAGCGTTCTTGCGAATACTTACGGCACGATTAAAGAAGCCGGCAATGTCTTTAACTCCGGTGAATTATACGAAGCCCAGAAAACCGCGATGCAATTCATCACCAGTGAAAAGAAACGTGCTGCGGCAAATGCGGAATCACTGAAGCATGATAACCTCAATAAGCGACGTATGGCGCAAATCAATACCTATTACACCCGTAATTATGAGGCCAATACCGAGGTGATGAAGAATATTATTTTTGTTACCATCGCTCTTATCGTATTGGCGGTGCTGCGCAATAAGGAGCTGATACCCGCATCCATCGCGACTTTAGGCGTTATTTTCGTCCTTACATTGGGCGGTATTGTCATCGGAACCCAAGTCTTCGATATTATTCGCCGCAACGACCACGATTTTGACAAATATGACTGGAACTTCAATGAGGATGAATTGAACCGGAAGCAACTTCTTCAACAGAACTCGGACCCCGCCAATCTCTCGGAGATGGGAATGGGAATGGCGCCGTGCTACGGCCCGGGATGCTGTAATATCGGGACGAAGTGGAATGAATCGGATAAGAAGTGTGTTCCGGTGGGAAGCGCGGTGTTTGCGACCGGCACATTGACAATAAATGTCAATATCAAAGTTGCGTTGGATGCCACTGATAAGATTACATTGACATTGCCGAGTGGGTTCGGTCAGGCCAGTGGCGCTACTATAGGATTAAACGGCGGCTCAGGAGCAGTGAGCTTGATTGCGCCGTTTGAAGTGACTCCTCCTGCGGCGATAAACGCCAACACGATTCATACCATTACTATCACTAATTTAACAGCACCTTCACCGAGTCCGGTGGACAAGACCCTTAAGGTAAAAACGACCAATGAACCCACTGAGGGTAGTATTTACATTATGGGAATCTAATAATCTAATAATTATAGTAGTAGTAGTATTATAATTACTTATTTATAAGAATGGGTGAAATCGATTATGAACTAGCAAAAAAAGATCCGAAAGCACAAAAAAATGTCAAACGCGGTGAAGACGCGATGAAAAACACGGCAGCAACCGATAGCGCCGGATTGGCAATTTCGGGCGGCGGTGGTGCTCCTCCTGGTGCGGCGGATGATTTTGAAGAAGTGCTTCAGAAGTCACAAAACGACCTGACAAAAGTTCGCCAAATTATTAATCAGGGTGGGTTTACAGGTCCTGAAAAAGACAAGTATACGATAAGTCTTCATCACGCCGAATGGGTCCATTCACGTAACTTGTTTATGAAATGCGACAGTAATATCAAACAAACCAGCGTGAAGTATACGGCTTTAGTAAATGGAAAGGCGCAGAATCACGAAATATTGCGTGCGCACAAAGAATGGACGGATACGCGAGAGAAGTGCAAGAAGAGTCGGGATGACCTTTATGAAAAGGCGAACCAGTATATTGAAACCGACCGTCGTGTTCGCGCGAATAAGAAAGCAGAAGGTGATATTTATCCGGTGCTTGGCAGTGGCAGTGGCGGCGGCGGTGGCGGCGGCGGTGTTGAAGGGTTCAGCGCCGGTAGTGTGAAGGAGGGGTTTGATTTTTATACTGAAAGTAGTATTATCGCGAATACGGATATTTTGGGGTCCAATCCTAAAGTTAAAAAATACAATGCCCGCTTACCGCATTATAAAGAAGACGTCGGTAAAAATACAAAAGACCGAACAACACTTCCGTGGGATGAATATTATACAGATTGTTCGAAACAGGCGGATGGGAAACTCATATGCGAAATTGTGAATGCTAAGAAAAGTGAATATATCACATCCATAAACACGTTGTTTGATAAAGCAGACCGTTTATTGAATACATACTATAGATTGCCCACCAGTAGTGGAACGCAAACAAATGCTGAAATTGATAAACTACTCTTGGACAATTCGGATATTCGGTCCATCCTTGAGAATCAAAAGAAAAATATCGCATTACATAAGCAAAATGCTCTATACGACTACGATGAATACAACAGTCTAGCTTTTTATGAAGACCTCGTTGCGTTCCTCTATTATGCCGTTTTTATTATTTTTGTCGTGATGTCATTGCGCGATTATTTCTCGGCGGGGGGGTCCTACGACAAGCGGAATTTTATTATATTGGCGATACTCGGTATTTATCCAAGATACATCTTACAAGTCGTATTGTGGATATTGCGGACACTGACTAGCATTACAGAAATGCTTGGATTGAAGAATGTGCGGTTTTGGAATGAGTAACCAGTTGCTTTGATTCACTTAGTCATCTGTCGCCGACGCTGCCGCCGCCGACGACGACGACGACGCTGCGTCACCCGCGTCGTCTTCCGCCTCGTCGTCGTCATAGAGGATACGGCACTTCCGCCACCCCTTGCTCGTGAGTTTCCCGAACTTCTTCGTCATATAATCGTAGACTTCGTTGCCTTTCGGGATATTCTTACCGTGCTGGACGATATACCATTTCTTGAATTCTTCGTATACCTCGGTCTTCTTGATATACGTATCTTCATCCGCAGGACGAATCTTATCGCGCAAGAATTCCGATAGATAATCCTGCGTATTCCGATACTTGTTGCTACTCGCCGTAACTGCGGCGCATGTCCTCACCTTTCCATCCGTTTCAAATGCCTTTTTGACAAGCATCGCCATAAAGACATTTACCCACGTCTTGATTTTGACATCCAGGTTCTTATCAATCAAGAACTGATACGGTTCTTCCGGGTCGTCGCTTCGCGGGTCTTCGCAGAATTTCGATTTATAGGGGCACAAACGAATACGACGCCACGTGCCGTCATCATTGCTCTTGATGTCAAACAGGACGTTGGTGCAAACAACGAGCTTGAATTGAGGGACAAATGTAATCGTATTCTTGAAGAGGGCGCGAGCCGTCATATCATCCCCACCAGTTATCTCTTTCAGAATACCTTCATTGATGCGGTCGCCTTTCGTCGGTTCTTGCATCACCGCATATCGCACACCCTTGAGAACAGCGAGTTCCGGTGAAGCACCGCCAATCATTGCGCGTTTCTGGGTCACTGCCGTAATCGGTAGAACCGCCTTATACTCGCCAAGGCACGCTGACATCAATTCAATGAGTTTGGACTTGCCGTTACTGCCACCGCCAATATAAATATTGAACGTTTGTTCGCGATTCGTGCCGATAAGGGTGGACGCCAGATGCTCCCACATATACGCCCGGAGTTCAGGCTCGGGGAAGAGCTGCGCCATAAATTCGTTGATTTCGGCGATGAGTATGCGGTGTTTTTCATCGTCCAGTGGAATGTAGTCAATCTTCGTCGTCTTCGATAGATTGTCATCAGGTTGTCCGCGGCGAAACGTTTTCGTGTTGAAATCAATGACACCATTTTTGAAGCACAGGAGTTCCGGGCGTGTGTCTATTTTATCGATGAAGTCTTTGTCATAGAACTGTTCGCGCACCTCACGCATAATGTTGTTCTTGAAACTCGTCGTCTTCAGTTTGGTGCAAATATCCACGATACGCCGCGACTTCTTCCGCGCATTGGTATACTGGTCGGACGTGGGGTCCAAACCCGACGTCGTATCCATAATATCACGGTGTTTCTTGGTATAAATGTCGTGCATATCTTTGGAAATCAACGCACGAAGCGAGTTGCCTTGGTCGCACTCAACCCACCGATTCTTCTCGAACTCATACCACAGGTTGTCTTTCACGCTAACGCAAACGAAACGGTCTTTGAAAATCGTATACAGCACTGACGCCAAATCCACATCGGTTGACGCGTCATTGGTCGTCTCATTACAAATGGTCTGATGAATGAAGTTGTCGATGGTTTCATTACGGATTCGGTTATAGTCTTCCAGGCAGTCGTTCTTCGCCCAATACATAATAGACCGACGCGTCAATCCATCCGGACTATACGGGAAGTTACACCACGTTTCATAGTGTCGCATAATGTTCGCGCACGAGAACTTCGCGGACTTTGCGCTGAAAAGCATCCATGTCAGGAATAGTTTATCGTTGGTATTGTGAAGCGCGAGTCCGACGCGTAACCATTTGTCGTAAGGGTCATAGTATTGCGCAGGGAGCGCCATTGTATAATAGTGCGTCTCGCGGATTTCGTATTCTTTTGGCTCCAACGTATTCAGCATAATTTCAACGGCCATCGCGAGTTCGGAGTGATTCGTTATTTTATCCATTAGAATCACGCCATTGTGCGACATCAATGCGTCGGACCCACCACTCCCGACCCCACCGCCCCCACCGCCGACCCCACCGCTGCTAGTGCCAATACCGCCTGTCACTACCAAACGGAACCGGCTGCTACCATCTCCTGCGCCACCACCTCCACCGCCATTACGTATCCCGCGCTGTTGGTTCAGAATCGCGTCGTATTCTGCTTTTAATGCCGGTTTGTCTGGTAGTAGTGTAAACGACGGATATTCTGTGTCAACACATGTCGCACATTGAACGGACAGTTTTGCGAAGTTCTCCTTGACATTGAATTTGCTTGTTTTCTCTTCTTGACACATCCACTCACAACCGTCGCTGTCTTCTGGGTCACGCATCATAATGAAATGATACTTCATCATATACGCCTTATGTCCAGGTTTTCGTGAACCGTATAACTGCCAGTTGGTGTGTCCGCGTGATATACCTTCGTCAAGAACATCTTCCCATTTATTTGTAATCGGCAGGTCGGTCCATATTTCCGGGAGTTCTTTCAGCATTCTCGCGCGCAACATCCGCTGAATCGGGCGGTCGACATATGCGCCAATCATCATATGAATCCCGTCCTTCGTAAGGTCGTCCAATTGATTGACGTCACTTTTTTCGAAGATGTAAATCGGGATTTGCGCTTCGGCGGGAATCTCCACAATGGTTTCCAACGTCTGAATATAGGATTGTATCATATCCAGAACGTGCTCCTTCGTATGTTGGCGTTTCGTGATACTTTTCTCATACCGAAAATCAAAGTCCACGACAATGACGCCCTTTTCGGGGTTTTGTTTTTCCGTGAGAAACTCCTGCTTTCCAGTTTCAAATACGTGGGTGTGATATTTCTTCCAAAATACTGGCAAAATCGCTGGCGGAATCGTATACACACCCCCGTGAACGTTTAAGGACTTATCGCCGATACGCGTGTGAGTAAATGCCTCGCCTGGTTTGGAAATGTGATGCTTCATAAATTGCTCATAGGTCATTCCAGCGCAAAGTGACTGATATGACGCGGTCGTTGCTGCTGCTGCCGCCGCCGAATCGCCACCACTACCACTCCTTGTTGGTGATGTATTCATCGTGTTCGTCGTCGTCGTCGTTGTAATTCTAATTCGAGTGGGTTTCAGGTTCAATTTTGTCAGAGTTATGAATTGAAAAATTCGATAACCTCCGGTTTATATATTCCAGAGGTTTTATCTCTAAATTATATCCCCCCAAAATGGCATTCGGACTATTTTTTCCGAAAAATGAGCGATTTGGGGGGATGTTTTTTTTTTCGTTTTTCTGGGCGCAGGACTTTTGTAAAAAAATCGATTTAGACGGTGGATTTTTTTTTCGGGTTTCCGTTTTTCATTTTGTGACGATATACCGTCAGGCTATTTTTTATGAGAGCATAATGGTCACCCTATTTTTCGACATCGCGCGCATTTTTTGCTCGATATATCGTCACAAAATCGCCGAAAAGTGCTGAAATCGCATTCCTCCTACGTTTCCTGTCCCCCCATTCCGGACACCCCCCCGCCGTAAAAGTCATAAACAACAAACATAAACACATTTGGATATTTTACTGTAAACAACTTTTTTATGGAAACTGCCACCACCACCACCATCACCACCGCCACGAAGGTTGTCATCCCCAAAGAAACCGTGATGCGTCTTCTCAAAGATATTCGCGATGTTATGACCGACCCGACATTAGAAGAATGCGGTATTATTTACCGTCATAGTGAGACGGATATGTTGACCGGTTATGCGTGTATTGTTGGTCCCGCTGATTCGCTTTATTTCGGCGGATACTACTTCTTCGTCTTTAAGTTCCCTACGAATTATCCCCATTCTCCGCCGATTGTTTCTTATTTGACAATTACGGGTAATATTCGCTTTCATCCGAATTTTTATGCGAATAAGAAGGTATGTGTTTCAATTGTGAATACGTGGCGCGGTGAACAATGGTCGGGGTGTCAGAATATTCGGTCGGTGCTTATGACGTTTCAATCATTGTTAGATAAAGAACCGCTTTTACACGAACCGGGAATTCGGTCCGCGCATAGCGATTTCATACCATATCATACAATGGTGGAATACTACAATTATAAATTCGCGTGTTTAACATTATTGTCAGAACTTCAAACTCACGTGAAGATAGAAACTACACTCGTTCCTGAGTTTGAAGAGTTTATGTGGCGGCGATTCTTAGAAAATAAAACGCGTATTCGAGAGATTTTGGAAGAACGGCGTAAACAATACCCGGAACGAAAAGTGTTGGCGATTGGGTTATATGGTGGGATTACGAGCGCGATATCCTATCATACAATAATGGAGCAATACGACGAAGTTGTAGAAGCAGTAACCATCGCAGATTCAAAAACATTATAATACTTAAACGAGTTAAATTGAATTTAATTGTATGTATATAGATTATAGTATCGGTTACTCATTCCACTCAGAATATGCACTTTTGTTCCGTTTGCGCGAATATGTATTACATCTCTGTCACACCAGAGAATGAACTACAGTATTATTGTCGAAATTGTGGCAATATAGACAATACAATTGCGGCGGAGAACATTTGCGTCTCCAAGGTAAACGTCAAACAAACAACATCCACGACCACATATTCGCAAGTGGTGAATAAGTATACGAAATACGACCCGACATTGCCGCGAATTCACACAATGCGATGCCCCAATGACGAATGCTCAAGTAATGCGGTAGGTGCGGTAGGCGGCGCATCGTCCAAGGAGAAAGGCAAGTCCGAGATTATTTATGTTCGATATGATGATACGAATTTGAAGTATGTCTATCTATGCGCAAAATGTGATAAGGTGTGGAACTGCTAGTTGCTTCTATCAGAGCGAGCAAATAAATTGAAACATAATAAAGTATCTTTCTTATATATAATAACGTATCGTCCATAAAGTAATGTCAAGTATTCCATCTATCCCCTCCGGCACTGCCTCCGCGCGCAAAGGTTCCGGCAAGGTATCTCAGTCAGACGTCGTTGTTTCCAATGAAGATGACGATTACGAGAACGAATTGGCCCCAATGAGCCGTAGTGGCGGTCCTGCCATTTCTTCAGGTGTGCGCGGCGGCGAAGAAGGCGATTATGAGTCGAATGTGACAAGTGATACCGATGAAACGGGGGCATCCAGCGACGAAGATGACGACAGTGAAATTAGTAGCGATAATGACGATGAGGATGATATGTCGTCGGTGGATGCTGCGGTTGATGGTGGCAAAGTCAAGGACGATGGTGACGGCGAAGGAGATGATAGTAGTGAAGATGAAAAAAAGCCCAAGAAAAAGAGAGGCGCCGCGTCTACGAGTAAAAAAAACCCCGAAGATGACCTTACGCTTCTCGGAGTGCCTCACGGTATATTTGGCGACGATGACGACAACGATGATGATAGCGGCGACAGTGACGCCGACGCAGACCGCGATTCATCTGAATATTTTCAAAAACTGTCATCGACGATACGCGAAAGTTACGTTGAAACATATCATCCAGAGTCAATGTCTCACAATTATGATGAGATACAAACACTGGCTCGTGTAGTTCGAAATGCGAACGGTGTTATTGTAGACGACTTACATCGCACGATACCCATAATGACGAAATACGAGAAAACGCGTATATTAGGACAACGTGCAAAACAACTCAATGAAGGTGCGCCTGCGTTCATCAAAATCGACTCTACGGTCATTGACGGATACCTGATTGCCGTGAAAGAACTAGAACAAAAGAAAACCCCGTTTATTATTCGCCGTCCACTTCCAAATGGAGGGTCTGAATACTGGCGGGTTCAAGATTTAGAAATACTGTGAATCATACTATGATGACATTTGATATACATCCGCATAGTGTCGTTGATGAAGTAATTTTTGATTGTATTTTTTTATACGTTGAAGTGATTCTTTAAGGTATTCTTGTTGTTGTTTGTCTTTCAGCTGATAACTCTCTAATGACGACGACGACGACGACGACGACGACGAATTGCTGTTTTCGTCAATATTATTATCCAAGGTAAGGTCGTCAAATGTAAACGGGCTATTTTCGCCAGAATCGATATGATAACTGGTTGAGCGTTCTTCCTTCTTACTACAGCATACAAAATACGATTTAATGATAGTAAAAATATTACAGGTCATCTTTTTACTATCCGTTCATATTATTATTCTTCATTCATTCTTCAGCACTTCCATCGTTTACCGCATTCCAAACACGTAACAAATGTCGTCATCGGCTCATCCGCTGAACGTGTTTGAAGTTGGTAGTATGTGCATTTCTTGGATTTACACTTGTTACACGTGAAATTGTCCGTTGACGCTTCAATGGTTGGTTCATACTTCTGTTTGTCACGGACCTTCTTGTCTTCAATGAGCTGTTTCCATTTGTCGGGACACATTTCTTGATGCGTCATAAATGCTAGGTCTTGCGGCTTGATATTGCCGGATAGAACTGCGCTAGATACATCCGGCTTTTTTAGATTGAGATACACCGACCGAAGACGGTCAATATAAATGGTAATGAAATATTGGTTGGACCATTTTTTCACAATGTTGCTTTTGCTTGCGTGCTGAATCGACCAATTGAATATACCCTTTTCAATATTGGTCGCGATTGTCATCACGTCAGCGTCATCGTCATCGGTAGCAATAATTCCGGCAATCCGTTTTCGTATTTCGGCGCGAAATTCTTCAGGAAAGGGAATAGAGACAATGGTTGACATTCTGATTTCCTCTGGATGCGTGTATGCGTGTATGTATATTAATGTATTTTCTTTAATCAATTTTAATCATATGAATCCTCGCTTAATTCGGATTCTATTTCTTCCGGTTGGGTGACTTCTTCAACGACCGGCTTTTTCTGTTTGTTACCGCCAGACGGTTTTTTAATGGTTCGCTTAGGTTTTGAAGTATCTTTCTTTAATCTTGTCGCCGGCTGCGGCGACGCTCCCGATGGTTCAGCGACTTCTGCTTCCGCTTCCGCTTCCGTTTCGGATGTAATCGGCGAATCCGATGGAAGTGAACCAGATACTGTTTCCGTTTCTGTAACAAACTCACTTTCTGTAGATTCAGACTTGTTTTTTTTACCTTTGCTACCGCCAGCCGAGCTCTTTGCGTTTCTTTTTTTACTAGCAGACTTCACCTTCGCGCGAGGTGTATCTTCTGAATCATCATCTACAATGAACCCGTCCTTTAAGTATCCATTGCTTGTTTTCATTGACGCGGGAATCGATGATAGTTCGTCTACCTCATTTTCATCCTCCACTGCTGTGGCTGCTAAATCCTCGAATCCTCCAAATAACTTCTCGTATATTTTCGTCCATAATCCGATGGAAAGGTTGACAGCACATTCTTTATCAACACGCGCGACAAGAGCAAGATTTCCAAAGAAAAGTAGTTCGTCAATCGGAGGAGGAAGCTCATACTTGTTTTCATTGCCCGCGCGGCCATCCGTTTTACCCCATATATCGACATATATGTATTTGGGGGTTATCTTTTCATCTGCAGGCGACACTCCGATATCAAATGATACACTGTGTTTATTTTTGTATCTCCACGTGTGATAACAACTGAACCCTTCGTGATTTCGGTATCCGCATTTTTTAGACAATAATATGGTGAGTTCTTGAAGTGTCGTCTCATTTTGAGGCTCAACTTGACATTCGGAAAGAGTGCCAGATTTTGAAATGACGACAATCGTTGTCTTGGACGTAGGCGGCATAGGACGCAAGTATATGCGATAGTGTTGTATACTATACGCGTGTTGTTTCTATATTGTTTGAGAATCAGGTGCTCTGCGCAATACGACATAAACATAGCGCGATGTAATATACCACACGCTACGCTACGCTACGCTACACACGCCGTGAAATGGATACAAACCACATTCGGGCACAACGTCGCGGTCAATCAGCACGCCAGGCGATGATGATTTCAGGCCTGAATACCATTTATCGTAATACGTCTAGCACATATCATATACAAGCCAAACAGAGAACAGAACCCCGTATCTATTTCTTGGATATTACGTTAGATGAAATGAATACACGATATCCTAACATACGCCAAATTATTGAGCGTGGACGTTTACGCAGCAAAGGCAATGAAACATTCTTTGTTACAACGCATATGGAGCATTTTATTCTATGCGATAACGCAATGTTTGAAATTCGTTCACGCAGAAGTGATGCGGGAGTGGCGGATGCAAAGATGGCAAGCGCGGTTCTTTATGAATATATTCCTGTAGATGGGCGAACCACTACAATCGAGATAGATGGACAGATTACAATCCCAGTTCTCCTTGACGAGAGTTATTACATAATAGAGTCGTCGCCTTCGCCTTCGCCTTCGCCTTCGCCAGCGTCGTCGAATCACGACGATACTCGCTTTCGCGCAATTCTCTCGTCACATCACATTGTCATACGGCGAGTGAAAAAGGTTATCAAGACACACCCTAAGTCAATGAACGCATTTGTATTCATCCTTAATGAAGATGAGACTTCTGTCATTGATTTTTATATGACGACAGAAAATGGCGTAAGCACGCACGCCCACGCGCACGCCCACGCGCACGCCCACGCAGATGCTTGTGTAAATGACCGAATTACCCGAACGTGTAAAGAAGACATCATTTCGTTTATAGAGCACTTCAAATTATGTTCGTAATATACACGTGAACAGATAATGTTGTGGTTAGTTCAAAATATTATATTTTCTGTCAGTCTCATTGTCATTATCCATTATTTGTATCTCTATTTTGAAACAACACTTACAGCGCCAAAAGTAAAAGATTTGATTCATTGTCCAAAGCAAAAATACAAATCACTCTTTGATACAATTAATAAAAATTTAGACAATGCAACGAATACGTCAGGTTCTGGTTCGCGTCCTATATCTAAGAATTCGAATACCAATAATGGCTATAGCGACGATTCAGATGTTCGCAGTGACGGCACACGTATTAACGATTTAGGGAACTATAATGATAGCGCTACAAATGATATGAAAACCGATTTAAAGACTTTTCTTCGAGGAATTGGGTTGAAATCGAAATCGTCAACTACCGATTCTTTTCGTGCGAGTTATGAAACGAGATAAAGATAATACGTGTAATCTATTATATCTGGAACATTTGTATGCGTCGCAATTATCATTCCTCTGCTGCCGGTTCTGGTGCCGGTTCTGGTGCCGGTGCCGGTGCTACTCTTCTGACTTCACAACAAGGAGAGAGTTTATTGTCTGGGTTTCCGGCCACGCGACTTTCTTATGAAGCGGTCATTCATAAGAACGATAAACAAACGGTTCATTCCGGCGAATATAGATGTTTTATTCTCCCGAAGGGGAGGCGGTGCGTTGCGTGGGTTACGGAATGCAGAGGTAGAAAAATCGTCGCAATCATTGAAATAATGAACACTGGCCACAGCCACGGCCACGGCCACGACCGCACCCCCGCACCGTCATCATTTCTTCGTAGTTTCCATCAAGAAAATGGCTGGATGCCAGGCGCCATACGTATTTATGATGCTTGTATGGATACAACAATGGCATATGGAAGTGTATTTGGAGGGACGGTGTTTCGTGTTCAGATGAATACCTATTTCTCTATTCATACGGTATACTGGTATAAGGGAGATTCAGTGCCTGCTTTGACATTATCAGAACACATTCGGTTATGTGAACGTATGTTTTTTGAAAACGACATTCGCCAAGTCGCATATACGAAACAGAATAGTATTGTATTTGGATTGCCAGTGTTATGTTATTCTACCGAAAATATTGATAAGGTGATACAAAAATTGCCGTATCAAGTATATGCGGTTCAGTATCGTTATACTACAATAACG
>Ga0164293_10001130_pt1 | contig 22354 bp, 18 predicted proteins | sample GEODES118metaG_FD_111487 | JGI IMG/M metagenome (GOLD analysis project Ga0164293, IMG submission 111487) | Eutrophic lake water microbial communities from Lake Mendota, Wisconsin, USA - GEODES118 metaG | ecosystem: Environmental > Aquatic > Freshwater > Lake | place: USA: Lake Mendota...
CGCCCGCGGCAGGGATTGACGAGGCTTGCCCGCAAGGATGCCGGCGGCCGCTGTTGCGCGGCGAGGAGGCGACCTTGGGAGCCACCGCAGCCCGCAAACAGCCCGCCCGGCAACCGCGGACAAGCCCGGAAAGCCCGGCTGCCGCCCAACTTATCTTATCTTTCCAAAATATGGGTATATCCCTTTAAAAATCAGGCTTTTACCCCCGGTGTGAAGGCCTTTAGGTAGTGCGGCTCCAAGTAGGTGGCGTCCGCGAATTTTTGCTCCTGCATGTAGCGCAGCGCCAGCCGAGCAAAAGCCGCACCGATGGGCAAGGACTCCAATACTCTGACGTAGCCAAAGGCCTGTGCCAATTTCGGACTCCCGTCGCCGCCAATCCAGGCCCCCTGCAAATCGTCCGCTGCATTGACGACCAAGGCCGTATCGGCCGTTAAACGCTCCCCCAGCGCGCTGTAGGTCGCCGTGTACACTTCCATGCGGCGGGCATCCATAACGGGCATCAGCAGGTCCTCAGGACTGTTTTGCCCCGACAAAGCCATGACCATGGCACGGGCCAGCACATCCAGCGTGGGAATGGCCAAAATGGGCACCTGAGCGCCGAAAGCATAGCCCTTGGCGACCGAAGCGGCAATGCGCAAGCCGGTGTACGAGCCCGGCCCCAGCGTAATGGCGACGGCATCGGCCCGATGCCCCTGCAAGGCCTGCTGAGCCAATACGGTCAGCATAGAGGCATGCTGCATGGGCTCCGTCAGCTCATGCCAAACCGTAAGTTCTTCTCCCTCGACCAATCCACAGCGGCAAATGGCTGTGGAGGCGTCCAACAGCAGAATGCGCATCAGGGCTCAACCAGGGTTTCGTACAGCAAAGATTTGTCAACCACCTGAATAAGATCGCCCTCTTTCAGGGTTTTAGAGATTAGGGAATAGGGGCCAGAAATGATTTGGGAGTGCGGACCAAGGCCGGATTTAATTTCGATGAATTGAAGGTCTTGGATTCCGGTTTCGACTTCCAGCATTTTGGCTTTACCGGAGTCGGCGACGAACACATATTCTTTGAAAGAGGCTATGCTGGAGGCGGGCTGTGTGGTGTCGGCTCGGGCGACGACAGAGCCGATGGGTATTGATTTTACTTGTTTTGCGCGTCGGGTTCGGATGTCAACGGAGGCCGACATGCCGGGTCTAAACGGGGACATTTTCGAATTGAGTCCCACCAGCAAATCTTGGTAAGAGGAGCGTAGGATTCGGATACGGACCTCAAAGTTGGTCACTTGGTCGGTCGAAATAATGGCATTTTGGCCTGCTGGGGAATTGGCAATGGAGGTAACCTCGCCTAGAAAGGTTCGGTTTGAATAGGCATCAACTTCAATGCTAGCGGTATCGCCCAGTTTCACCTTTACGATGTCGTTTTCGTTTACTTCTACCCTCACCTCCATATTGCTTAGGTTGGCGATGCGCAGCATTTCGGTGCCGGTCATTTGGGCGGTTCCCACCACGCGTTCGCCTTTTTCGACACCGAGCCTAGAAACGACACCATCCATAGGAGAAAGCAGGCGTGTTCTGTTTAGGTTTTCGCGGGCGGCTTTGAGGCTAGCTTCTACGCTGCGGATGTTGTAAGCGGCGGCATCGACGGCCTGTTTTGCTGCTTTTGTTTCGTTTTGCGCCACCAAATAGGTGGACTTGCTTTGTTCGTATTCGGCGGAAGAAATGGCTTCTTTATTGTACAGATTCGTGCTTCGTTGGAATGCGGCAGCGGCTTGTTCGAATTGGGCTTCGGCTTGCGATTGCCTTGCTTTAGCAGAGGCGAGGCCCGATTGGGCTTGCAGAACCATGGCTTGCATTCGGTCGTTTTCAGAGGCATAAATTTCAGGGTTGATTTCCATCAGAAGCTGCCCTTCTTTCACTGAATCGCCTTCGGCCACTAAGAGAACTACAATTTCTCCAGACACGTCTGAGCTGATTTTCACTTCGACTTCGGGTTGGATTTTTCCGGAGGCCGAGATGGTTTCGACGAGGTCGCGGACTTCTACGCTGTCGGTGTAAACCATTTCACCGTCGGAACCGCCGCATCGAATCAGAAAAAGGCTAAGAAATGCGCTCAGGAGGATAAGGTGGTTTTTCATGTTTACTTGGCGAATCGTTGGCCCTGGTAAAATTTCAGGACCAGGTGTTTAAAAAGGGCGTCAAACTGGGCTATAACAAATTCGGCTTCGGCATTAAAGAGTTTGGTGGTGGCGTCGTTCATTTCAAAGGCGTTGGAGGCTTGCACCTCAAATCGGCTTTGAACATAGCTAAAAGATAGGCGAAGGGCTTCCACATTTTTGCGGTTGGCTTCCCGGCTCTTTTCGGCGGCTTGGGCATCGGCCCAGGCTCTGTAAACGGTATTGCGCAGGGTTTGGCGTTCTTGTGTTACTGAAAGTTCTGCCCCAATCAAACTGAGTCGAGCCCGCTGCACGGCGGTACGAGCGCCCAAGCCATTAAACAACGGAATCATTAAGTTTAGGTTTAGGGTTTGAGAATTGTTCAGGCGGACCTGATCCAAAAATGGGATCGGGGGCGAGGTGGGGTCAAATGGGTTTTGTTTTCGCAGTCCGGAATAAACTGTATTGATGCGGGCTCCGGCCGAAAGGCTGGGCAAATATGAGCCTCTGCTTGCCCACAAGGATTGGCGTCCTGCTGCAACCCGGGCTTCGGCCGCTTTCAATCCGGGTCTTTGTTCTTGTGCCGATTGAAACAACTGATCAGGACTTATGTTTGCCGCAGATTCAGAGGAAACAGACCTGAGCATTCTCAAGGTTTCGGCGGTATCCAATTCGATTTCTGGTGTTGGGAGGTTCAGGGCCTGGCTCAAGGCCAGTTTGGTCAGGGTTAGAGCGTTGTTTGCTCGAACCAGCTGGATTTCTTGTGTAGATCGTTGGGCCTCTATCAAAAGCCATTCTCCTTTGTTCAAGGCGCCGCTTTCATAGAGCAGTTTGGTACGGTCGCACTGAATCCTCAACAACTGTTCTTGTTTTTCTGCAATTTGGGCGCGTTCTTGAGCGAATAGGGTTTGCAAGAACAAATCGGCCACATTCAGGTACATGTCGTCTAAGGCCTGTTGAAAGTCCAACCGTGCTGCCTCTTTGGTGTTTATGGCACTGCGCAGGTTGTAGTACCGTTGTAGGCCTCCAAACACAAGCATATTGGCTGAAGCACCCGTAAAAAAGGTGGTGTAATTGTCGTTTTGAAGTGTTAGGGAGTTGGGGTCAAAGCTCAAGCCGTAGTTCTCGGAGAAGTCGGAATTGATGTTTGCGGTGGGCAGCATTTGAGCCCAAGCTTGTTGAAAGCCGGCGCGCGCTTCATCCACCCTTAATTGAACTTGTTTTAGGCTAATGTTGTTTTCGCGGGCGTGCTCTAGGCAGCGGTGAAGCGTCCATGCATCTTGGGAATGAACAGAAAGGGCGAAACCAATAAAAAACAGTGGACTTAAAAGCCTCCCGACGTAAATCATGAGGGTAAAGGTCTATAATCCTTTTCAAACTATGGGGCTGCCATGCGTTAAAAAGTACAAAGCCAAGGTGTTATTTCCAGCGTGTTTGAAGATCAAACCCCGATTTAAGTTCAAACACTTGGTTTGTTCGGTGGGTGTGCTCCGAGAAAATCCGGCCTTTCCATTTTCCGGGAGTCCAGCGGCCGTCGTTATTTAGGTCTAGGGTTTTTAGCAAGCGGTAGCGTCCTACTGCCAAGGTTGCATGGGCTTTTCGTCCTTCATCTAAGGCATCAAAGGGGATTCGTAGGCCTGGTTTTGCTTCGGGCTCTGCCCAAACCAAAACAGAGTGTCGGCTTTCTGATTCCGAGAATTCGATGGTCCATTTCACAAAATCGCCGGATTCTAGGAGGATTTGGCCTGCCGGCAAGGGCAAAGAAAAAACATCAAAAATAGCGGCACTGTCCCAGCACAAGCGGGTGGATTTTGCTGCTTGGAATTCCATATAGAACCACAAAACCCCATCTTGAAGTCGGGCATCCAGGGCTAGGGTATCGGTTCCCGAGAGCAGGTGCACTCTTTTGGGGTTGAACATTGATATTGGCCGGTCGGCACTGAGGGGCCAGGGATTGCGGGGTGGTCCTTGAATAAAGGGTTTATTCATTCGAGGGGGGCTTGGGCGTCCGGAGGGGAAAATACGGCGGCGTATCGGTTGTCCATCGACTAAAAGGGCCAAATCAAGGCTATCGGTTCGGGCGAAATCGGGGATCCACAGCAGCAGGGAATCGGCCGTATTGGGGGGAGTTTGCAGCCGCAGACGGGGTTGGGCTTCTTCGGGATTTGCCAGCGTTATTTGGTCGGCTGGCCGGCTTAATTTTAAGGCCCATTTGCCGGCATGGACTTCCTTTACCTGGGTAAAATACATGGAATCGGGCTCTTCCTTAAACAACCAAAGGGTATCAACAGAATAAGATGTAGAAGCTTCCGGTTCAAACCCCAGCCATTCTGCCCCGGGTCGGTTGTACCGAAAATCGGGCGAGGCTTCTTTCAGGCCCATCAAAAAAAGCGGAATGGAAGGAAGATAGCGAAGGCGGGCCCGTCCCGAAGAGTCGGCATAGGCTAAGAAATCTGGGGCGGCGGAATGCGTATCCGCCTGCAATTCTTGTTTGTAAGCCAACAAAACGGCTCCGGGCAGGGGGCGTCCTGTTTGGGCATCAAGGAGCAATCGTTCAATCCATACCGAATCCAATACGGGGCCGGTGGTAAAAACAAGTTCCAACTCAGTGGCAACATTGCCTTCGGTTATGTCGCGAATGGCGGAGCCGAAATGAATCTGATAGGTTGTATTGGGAATAAGGCTGTCGGTCAGGGCTAAAAACACGGATTTGCCGCGCACGGAGATCTGGGGTGGTTTTGCTTGTGGAGGGCTGATCTGTACTTCGCGTTCGGCGTTTTTAAGGTCAATCCATTCATCAAAGGTTAAAGTCAGGGTTTTGGAATTAACGTTAACCGCAAAGGTGTCGGGGACGGATTTCAGAAGTATTGGGGGGCGTTTGTCGCTTGGGCCACCGGTGGGCATAACGGGGTTTGCGCAGCCCATCAAAAGGGCAAAGCCTAAGCTTGCAAAAAGAATTACACGACGCTGCCTGCCCATTTTTTGGCCAATAGTTCCAACAGATGGCGCAGGTATTTTTCGTCCATGTCTCCGTAGTAATTAAAATCGGTTGAGTCCATATCTAATACGGCCACCAGCTGCTGATTCACGGCAAAAGGTACTACAATTTCGGACTTGCTGGCGGGGCTGCATGCAATGTGTCCGGGAAAATCGTGCACATTGGGAACAACAATGGTTTTTTGTTGGCTCCAAGCGGTTCCGCATACTCCTTTTCCGAAAGGAATGCGGGTGCAGGCGACGGGGCCTTGAAAAGGTCCAAGAACAAGTTCGTCGCCCTTAACAAAGTAAAAGCCAGTCCACCAATTTCCTAGGCCTTCGTGCAGGATGGCCAACAGGTTTGCCGCAGCAGGCATAAAATAGGGTTCATCAACAAATAGGCTTTCGGCTTGTCGAAGCAGAAGCTTATAGGTGGCTTGTCTATCCACGCTGTTGAATTAACCTCCGAAATCGTCGAAGGCAACGTGCTCGGGGGGGACTCCCCAATCGTCGCACATTTTGACTACGGCTTGGTTCATCATGGGTGGGCCACAGAAGTAAAATTCGATTTCTTCGGGCTCGGAGTGTTTGCTTAAATAGTTGTCGATAAACGACTGGTGCACAAATCCCAGAAAGCCATCGCCTGGGGCATCAAGCGATTCTTTAACCTTCCAATTGTCTTCGGGCATGGGTTCAGAAAGAACCACATAGAACTTAAAATTGGGGAATTCCTGTTCGATTTTACGAAAATGGTCGATGTAGAACAGTTCGCGTTTGGACCGGCCACCGTACCAATACGAAACTTTTCGGTTGCTTTTTAGGGTGTGGAACAGGTGGAAAATATGCGCACGAAGGGGGGCCATTCCGGCACCGCCACCCACATACACCATTTCTTTTTCGGATTTCTTGATGAAAAACTCGCCGAAAGGTCCCGAGATGGTTACTTTATCGCCCGTTTTTCTGCTAAACACAAAGCTAGAACAGATTCCGGGGGGCACGTTCATCCAGCGGTTGTTGGCCCGATCCCAAGGCGGGGTTGCAATGCGGATGTTCAACATAATGATGTTGCCTTCGGCGGGGTGGTTGGCCATAGAATAGGCCCGGAAGATGGGTTCTTTGCTGTCTAGGGTTAAATCCCACAGGTTAAACTTATCCCAGTCTTCTTTATACTTATCTGGGCCCGACGGGTCTTCAGGACTTGGGGTAATGTCAAAGTCCTTGAAATCGGTTTTGAAGGCCGGTACATCTATCTGGATGTACCCGCCCGCTTGAAAATCGAGGGATTCCCCTTCGGGCAAGCGAACGATAAACTCCTTGATAAAGGTGGCTACGTTGTAGTTTGAAATCACTTCACATTCCCATTTTTTAATTCCGAAGATTTCTTCCGGAATTTGAATGTTCATGTCTTGATTCACCTTAACCTGGCAACCTAGTCGCCAGTTTTCCTTGATTTCTTTGCGTGAAAAATAAGGAACCTCGGTAGACAGAATGTCTCCGCCGCCTTCCGTGACCTGACAACGGCACATGGCACAGGTTCCGCCGCCGCCGCAAGCGGAGGGCAAGAAAATCTTTGCATTTCCTAGGGTAGAGAGCAGGGTGCTTCCGGCTGAGACCTCAATCGGTTCTTGGCCGTTGATGGTAATGCGTACGGGGCCGGATTGGGTCAGTTTAGACTTGGCAAACAAAAGCAGGGCCACCAGCAGAATGATGATGGTTAAGAAAACGGCAACTGCCGCAATCAAAAGGGTCGTTGTACTTGGGCTCATAAGATTATATTGCTTTCAAGATTAAATTTTGATGCCGCTAAAGCTCAGGAAGGCCATTCCCATAAGTCCGGTAAGGATAAACGCAATCCCTAGTCCCCGCAGTGGTGCAGGGATATTTGAATATCGGAGTTTTTCTCGAATTGCTGCAATAGCCACAATAGCTAATGCCCAACCTACTCCACTTCCTGTTGCATATATTGTTGCTTGGGCCAAGTTGGGGAAATCTTTTTCTTGCATAAACAAGGCTCCACCTAAAATCGAGCAATTTACGGCAATTAGGGGCAAGAAAATCCCCAGGGAGGAATACAATGCGGGGGAAAACTTTTCTACTACCATTTCAACCAACTGAACAACGGCTGCAATTACGGCAATAAACATAATGAAGGACAAAAAGCTGAGATTAATGTCCTTTAAGTCTTCGCCCATCCAGGAAAGTGCCCCTGCTTTCAGCAGATAATTTTCGAGCAAATAATTGATTGGAATTGTTACTGCCAGAACGAAGATGACGGCGATTCCAAGACCAAGAGCGGTATTCACTTTTTTGGAAACGGCCAAATATGAACACATGCCTAGAAAATAGGCAAAGATCATATTCTCAATAAAAACTGAACGAACAAATATATTTACAAGTTCCATTGTTGTGCTAATCTAAAATTTAATTGGCTTCGATTAATTTCTGGTTCTTGCTGCGCTGAATCCAAATAATGATTCCAACCATAATAAGAGCCATTGGAGGGAGAACGAAAAAACCGTTGTGTTTATAGCCTAAGTCTAAGGCCCATTGCCCTAGGATCGGGAAACCCAAAATGCTTCCGCTACCGAGCAGTTCACGAACCACTGCAACAGCAACCAAAATAAGGGAATACCCAAGGCCATTCCCAATACCATCTAAAACTGCTGGTCCGGGTTTGTTGGCTAAAGCGAAGGCTTCAAGACGTCCCATTACAATGCAGTTGGTAATAATTAACCCCACAAAAACCGACAATTCTTTACTGACATCGTAAGCATACGCTTTTAGAGCCTGGTCAACCACGGTAACCAAGGCTGCCACAACTACGAGCTGAACGATAATTCGTACGCGACTTGGGATTAAATTTCGAATCAGGGAGATAACAAAATTGCCCATGGCCACCACGAATGTTAAGCCCAAGCACATAAAGAGTGCGGGCTTAACCTGAACGGTTACTGCAAGGGCTGAACAGATTCCCAATACCTGCACCGTAATAGGGTTGTCGTCGTTCAGCGGATCGGTTATTAGCTTCCGATCTTTCGGTGTAAACAGCGGTTTTCGCTCCTTTTCAATAGCAATCGATTCAGTACTCATGGTTGCTGGTTTGATAGGTTAGTAGGCAGATTTGCCTGTTGAATTGAGGGGGCAATGCCCGCTTTTTTAATGTAAGCGTCGAAGGCTTTTAGATATTTTTGAAGCATGTAGCTGACTCCATCGGAAGTGATGGTTCCCCCCGAAATTCCGCTTACAACATGTTTGTAGTCCTCAGATGTTTCGGAGGTTTTTCCTTTCTTCTCAACTAGAACTCCATGAAAGTCAGAACCTTGATATATCTTTTTTCCCTTATCCAAAGCAAATTGGTCTTGGAAAGTCACTTGGTTAATCTCGGCGCCTAGGCCGGGCGTTTCTCCTTTGTGGTCAAAGTTCGCATAGAACACAGAATTCAAATCGGACTCAATGGCAATGAAGCCCCAAACCGGACCCCAAAGTCCTGTTCCGCGCATTCCCAAAATGTAGCGAACCGTAGATCCGTCTTTAAAAATGAACATGGGGAACAGCTGCTCAGATTCGGGTTTTTTCAGTTCTTTCGACAAATCCAAATCAAAGGCATCTTGTCCTTGAACTTCTTCCCCTGCCGCGTTGTAGACCTTCGATTCTTTGATGTATTGAACAAACATCTGGTCGGCTTCTTCACGGGTTAACGTTTTACCCAGAGCCGCCGACAAAATGTTTTGGCGCTTTTCCATTTCGACGCTCTTTTCGTAGGGCTTGTTGGTGATTTCAAACACTACCGTGAGCAAAACGCCCACCAAAACGACCAGTACCGCCGAAAATATCAGCGTATAGCTGTTGCTTTCTTTATTAACCATGGGTTGCTAGTTTAACGCGTTTCAAACGGCGGTTGATGTTTCCTTGAACCACGTAGTGGTCGATCAACGGCGCCATAACATTCATAAATAAGATGGCCAGCATCATCCCTTCTGGGTATGCGGGGTTCAGCACCCGGATAATAACGGCCAGCACCCCGATTAAAAATCCGTAGATGTATTTGCCGGATGGCGTTTGCGATGCGGTAACCGGGTCGGTAGCCATAAATACGGCCCCGAATGCGAATCCACCAAAAATCAAATGGGAATAGGGGGGAATGGCCAAGTACCCGTTGTCGGGGAAAGAACCGCTAAACCCATTCAGCAAATAGCCCATGGCAAGACCGCCCAAGGCTACTGAGGCCATGATTCTCCAGCTTCCGATTCCAGTAAAAATCAAAATCGCCGCCCCAATCAAAATGGCCAAGGTGCTGGTTTCGCCTACAGAACCGGGAATCAAGCCGATAAATCCGGCCCATAAAAAATCGGCTTGCGATGCGAAAGACTGGCCGCCCATGCCGGCTACTTCTCCGCCCGTTTTGGCGAATTGAGCCAAGGCGGTTTCGCCGGTGTATCCATTTACCACTTGGTCGCCAACGCCTGAAATCCAAACCTTGTCGCCAGAAAGGTCGGCTGGGTAGGCAAAAAACAGAAAGGCCCGAGCGGTTAAGGCCACATTTAAAATGTTCATGCCGGTTCCTCCAAATACTTCTTTGCCGATGACTACCGCAAAAATCACGGCCACGGTCAGCATCCATAAGGGCAAATCGGGAGGGCAAACCAAAGGAATCAACATGCCGGAAACCAAGAACCCTTCGTTGATTTGGTGTCCTTTAATGATGCAGAAAACGAACTCTACTCCAAGTCCAACTCCATAAGAAACGATGACCAAGGGAAGCACCTTCCACATTCCGTACAAAAAGATGTCTAGGAATGCGGCCTGTTCGCCAATGGCCAAGAAATGTTGATATCCTACGTTGTACATTCCCAAGAGCAGCGCCGGAACCATGGCCAAAATGACCATAGCCATGGTGCGTTTCAGGTCGATGCCGTCGCGGATGTGCGCTCCTTTGTGGGTGGGGTGGCCAGGAGTGAATAAAAAGGTGGCAAAGCCGTCAAACAGGGGCCAATACTTCCTCCATTTTCCGCCTTCGGCAAAATGGGGTTCGACGTTTTCAACTAGACGTTTCAGTGGTTTCATAGTACCAATTCCGTATTTCTATCGCGATTAGTGATGAACAGGTTCTTTGCGGCTGTCAACCCATTCGCCGTACAGCAAATCGTGGGCAGCACGCACCATAGCTTGAGATTCAATTTTTGAGGTGCAGACAAATTCGCAGAGGGCGAAATCTTCGGGCGAAACCTCATAAATACCCAGGTTTTCTTGCTGTTCGATGTCGCCATTGTGAATGGCCTTAAGCAAATGAACGGGGAAAATATTCATAGGAAACACCTTTTCGTATTCGCCGGTAACCACAAAGGCCCGGTGTTCTCCGTGCATATTGGTGGTAAGGGCGTACTTTTTTGAGGGGGTAATCCAAGAAAAGAAGGTGCGCGACAGGCTAAATTTATCGAATCCAGGAGCGGCCCAGCCAAAAAATTCCCGGTGTTTTCCTTCTGGAATTACGGTTACCTGATGGTGATAAAACCCGAGGTATCCGTCCTGGCCTACTTTATCGCCGGTGAGTACGTTGCCTGAGATCACCCGGTTTCCGAATTCGGTATCGGCCATTTTCTGATCTTTCAAAAGGGCGGCCATGCTGCTGCCTATAACGGCATCAAGGTACATGGGGTTGTTGATGCTAGAACCCGTCAGGGCGATGCGGCGGCTTCCGTCAAAACGGGATTCTGAAACCAGAGTCCCAATGCGGGCCACGTCTTCGGCCTGAACGTACCAAGCGAAATCGCCCTTGTTCAATGGAGCAATGTGGTGCAATTGAACGCTTACGCTGCCTGCAGGATGGGGTCCGCTAAAAACCACGTTTTCTGTTCCCGAGAAGGCGTTCGCCCAACCGGCATTGTTCGCTTTGGCGTGGGTTGTTAGATGCACTTTGCGGCCTGAAACTTTTGACAGCACTTCCAATCCCTTTTTAAAGGCCTCTTCTTTGCCTTGCAACAAAAACTCGACCGAAGGCGCTAAGGGTGCGGAGTCGAACCCGCAAACCACTACTGCAGAGGGTTTAATGTCGGGGAAGGCAACCGCATCAAAGGGTTTGGTGCGGATAAATGCCCAAACACCGTGGGAGCAAAGGAATTTGATAAGGGTTTCCGCGTCGGCACTTTGAACGTCGATTTGGGGCAGCTGTAGGGAGCGCACCGTTTTGTCGGCCAAAATTTTAATGCCCAGCAAGACCCGCTTGGGCCCGCGAACAATTTCAACCACCTCTCCGCTCACCGGCGAAACGACAATAACTTCTGGGTTGTTTTTGTCGAAGAAAAGCGGGCTTCCTGCCAACACTTCATCTCCGGCTTGAACCAGGGTTTTGGGTTTAATTCCCACAAAATCTGTGGGTTTAATCAATACCGTATCGGATGCCGAAGCCGGTTCTGTTTTTAGAGCCGCCTCGCCCACTAGCCGAATGTCTAGCCCTTTATTCAGGTGAATGGTTTTTGCCATGCCTTTGAATTGTAACTTAAGTTGCGTGCAAAATTAGAAATATCTTTACATAAGCCTTCGTCCTAGACTCCTTTTTGATAAATTTCTTTTGATTCGGTTCTTAATTGCATACTTAGTTAGGAAACACCTTGCCGGAACAAAGGGTTTAAGCGCATGATTCATTTGTTTCAGGGTTGGGGGGTGTTGCTGGGGCCGGAACGACACAGAAGGCCCAAGGGGCGGCGGGGCGATGCCCCAAGACCCCGGCCAAGCTGGATTCCCATTCCAACCGACAAAACAAATCTGCTGCGTCAAATTAGCGAGGGGGCTGCGCCCCTGACCGACACGGAAAGCCCACAGGGCGGCGGGGCGGCGGGGCCGGTGCGAGGAGGCGACCTTGGGAGCCCCCGCAGCCCGCTGCCCCGCCCCTCCGCCGGCCGCGGACTTGCAGTGAGGGCAGGAATAGGCGCCCTAAAAAAAATTGAAAAAACTTTACCTAAACCCTTGTGGGTCATGCAATCTCTTCCGTACTTTGCAAAAAAACAAAACATGAAACTTGCCTTAACTACTTTGCTTGTAGGCCTTAGCCTGATTTTCAGTTCCTGCGAGAAATCGACCACGGACTTTTTGGTGGAAAAGCCTTGGGAGGTGCAGTCGCTGACCGCGATGGGCACCGATATTTTACCTTTTGTGTCGCAGGGGCAGCCGGTTTCCTTGATTATGGATCGGGAAGGAAATTTTGATCTTGACTTGGTTGCCGTGCAAATTGCTGGCACTTGGAGTTTGTCGGCCGATGAAAAGCAGTTGATTGTGGAAGGCGAAGGTCAAACCACCACCTGGACCATTCAGACGTTGAAAGAGGGCGAGCTGCGCATGAGCACCACCTTAGATTTAGGGGGGCTGCCGCAAAACGCACAGCTGTACGCCACCCAGCAATAAAGAAAGCGGACCTTTCGTTGTTTTCGCCGCGGTTCAACCCGCGGAGGGCGAAGCTGTTGCCCAAAAATAAAAATTATACCTTTGAGCAAAACCAACCTCATGAACATTGGAAAAGACGCGGTGGTGGGCATTACCTACACCCTAAAAGAAGCAAACAGCGGCGAGCTGGTTGAAACTGTAACCGAGGCTCAGCCTTTTTACTTTTTGTTTGGCTCAGGCAATTTACTCGACGATTTCGAGGGGCAGTTGCAAGGAAAATTGGCTGGAGAAGCTTTTGATTTTCAGCTGAGCCCAGAGCGTGCCTATGGTCTTATGGACGCAGAGGCAGTGGTGGATTTGCCGGTTTCGGCTTTTATGATTCAAGGACGTTTTGCAGAGGAATTTGTAAAAGAGGGCGAAACCATTCAAATGCAGGACCCCGAAGGCAATGCACTGGCGGGCAAGGTTGTAAAGCGTGGCCTAGAAATGGTAACCATCGACTTCAATCATCCCATGGCGGGCAAACATCTGCATTTCACCGGTACGGTGGTAGAGGTGCGTGCGGCCACTGAAGAGGAGTTGGACCACGGGCATGTGCATGGGCCCGGCGGACATCATCATTGATTAAGGGTTTTGTCGTGGCCGTTGGTGTAGGAGCTTCCCATGTGGCTGCTCTAACGGGGCGGTTTGTTCGGCGGTTTGGAAAAGGATTGATTGTGGTTGGTGTTGAGGCATGCTCTAAGGTTGTTTTGAACTTCCCTGCAAATTCCAATTGTCTATCGGCGAAGCGGATAATTTAGCCGGGGATAATCGTGAATTTGTGTCGGCGTTTAAGGGGATTTCTTAGGCACGTTGAATTTGGGAGCCCCAAAACGAACCTTAATCTAGATTTATTTTGGCTGAACAATTAGGTTTCCGTAGCGTTCCTGATTCTTGCCTTTTATGCATAGGGTATAAAAGCCGGACGGTATTCCATTCAACGAACATTCAAAAATTGGATTCGAATCGTTGTAGTCTATTTCCGTAACCTTTCTGCCTGTTTGGTCAAACAAACTAAATTTCAACGGTCTAGAAATCCAGTTTGATAAATCAATGCGTATGCTTTCCGTCGCGGGATTGGGACTTGGATTTAATGGCATAGCCTTAGAGTAGGAAGCAAAATCATTGGCTGGAATGGAATATTCATGTGCGCCGGCATCGCCGATTCCGTTGAAGGGTGTTGTGTTCCCAAAGAAATCCACACCTCCTGTTGAAGCCCCTAAAAAGGACTGTAAATTTGGGGCAGCATCAATGGCCGGCGATCCAATTGGCAATTTGAACGAAGATAATGAGTTCAGTGCAGCAGGATAAATGGTAGGAGCTGCAGCCAAAACATTGGTTAGTTGTGGGTCTGCTTCTTGGCCGGACGGATTACCGTTCCATGATTCGCAATTGGGTCCAAGGGCTCTGAACGCGTTCAGGCCAGTTACGTTTGCACCGTAATAAAAAATGCCAGAAGCGCCGGATGCCCAATATAAATTGTTTGCAAAATGGGGCTGGCCAGCCACAAATGTGGTAGGGATATGAATATAGGGTAATCCGCCAAAGGTTTGAAAAATATTGTTGAAGCAATTCACTCCATTCATTTGGTCTCCGTAATCTGTCATTTGAAAGGCGCTGAACGAAGGGTAGGTATTATTGGGCGAGGTATATGCCACAATGGTATTATGGTAAAAATCCAATCGATTCCATTGGGTGTTGGGGGCGGTGAACAGGGTTACAGGACTATTGTTTGTTTTGGCATCGCGAACACTAATGTTGTAGCGAACCACATTATTACCCCAGGGGCGGGCACCCCAAAAATTACCTAATAAAATGCCGGCGCCATCGTTGTCGTGCGAATAGCAATATTGAATTTTCGAGTTGGTAACTCCGCCATCCAAGTCAAATCCAAGTCCATCGCAACCTGAACCTGCCGAGTTGTGGTGGCTTTCGCAGTATTGGATGGTAACCCTGTTGGCTGCAAACACCCATATTCCTCCCGGCCCACCGCAGGCTGTATTGAGTGTTCCGTTTTCGTAAGCCTCACAGCGTTCGATTAATGCCGAATCTACCTGTGACAATACAATACCACTTCCTTTGTGGTTGTTTGCCGCATAACCCGTAATATGATGAATCACGGAATTGGTGATTTTGAAGTTGAAATGTTGATATGTGGTGGTTTGCTGATCGTCATAGGCCAAGGATACGATGCCATTTTCTCTGCAATTCTTTACCTCGCAGGAATCTATCCAAACATCTTTAAATCCGGCTTGAATGCCTTGTTGATAGTTGGAATAAAAGCGAATTCCACAAAAACCAAAACCGCTAACGGTAGCATTTCTAATTCTAATGTTTTGGAGGTAACCCGTGGGGAGATTGGTAAAAAACAAAATGCCATCAGAGCTGCTGGGGCTCCCGTTTCCTGGACCAATAAAATTTAGGTTCTCAATGTAAATTCCAGAAGTGTTGGTCGCCTTAAAGCCACAATTTGTTATTTGGGTTGTATTAATGGTTGACCTTCCTGCACCAAAATTGGTTAATACAAAAGGAATAGTCGGATTATTGCCATCGGATGCATCGAATTCCAGATGGCCGGTAAATGTTTTACCTCCTTCAAAAAAAAGCGTGTCACCAGGCAGAAACGTTCTGGAATTCACCTGAGAAAGCTGAGTCCAGCCAGTGGCAGGAGAAAGGCCGTCAGTATTATTGCCATAACTGCAAACAAAGTAACGGGTGGCCTGTAAAGATTGCGTTGCCAGAAAGGCAATCAGAAATATAAAAAGGCGGAATTGGTTCATTTGGCCAAGCATTAATGAAGCACGGTATGGCGAACAGCAGCCCGCATATTGCCTTGTTCAACTAAAATAAAAACCACTCCTGTATTAAATACTGTTGCATTCAAAAGTGCCTGATTTCCTGAGTGTTCTGCTTGATATAGAACGTTGCCTTTAACATCGAGGCAGCGTACTATGGCTGGAGAATTGGTAGAAAATCCTTGCCATTCAACCAACACCGGCCCGGCGGATGGGTTTGGGTAGCTGGTAGCCTTGACTGTTGGAATTATTCCGGTTTCAGGAATTGAGGTATTGGGTTGAGGTCGGATTAACTCAAACAAGCCCTGGGCATACCATCGTGCAAGGTAATCGTTGGGGTGCAAAGCGTTGGCATTGCAATGTTTGGCTCCTTTTCGCTGGTAAATACTGTCGCTAAGTTGGGTCATATTAAAGCATACCACACCCAACGTTTCAAGCCCCAGCAATTCCTGTTCGAATCCTTTCATTAAAACATCACCATTGGAAGGAGAACCCATTCCTGAAACGTCTGGAAGCATATTCGCCACCAAAATAAATTCAACATTCGGATTGCCTTGTCGTATTTTTGACATTATAGATTGAATGTAGGTCCGGAATTGATTTACACTGGTATTGCCCCAAATATCGTTCATGCCAAAATCAATTAAAACTAAATCCGGTTGATTTGGATTTACGAGAGTGGTGCAGTAATCATCGCCCCATTTGGCAGTTTTGCCTCCACATGAGCTATTAAATAATTGAACGCCTATCCCATATTCTTGTCTTATCTGTTCGGCAAACATTTCCACATAGCTTTTCATGTAGGGCGTGTTTGGGGTAAAATTGTTGGGATCTCCGGCGAATCCGCTAACATTTAGTCCTGCGGTTATGCTCATTCCCAATGCCTGAACTGTGATGGATTGTTGGGAATTCAATTTTGAAATGGTATTTGGCAGTTGATTTCCTCGAAATCGTGTCAGGCTATCTCCCCCCCAATTGCTTTGATGGGGTATGTAAGAAACATTAATCCAGGAACTATGTTGAACATTTTGCAAACCCGAACCAACGCTGGTGGAATAACCTGCCGACATACCAGGAGCAATTTGAGTTAGGGTTCGCCCATTTAAGCTAAAATCAGATCCTACATTGTATGAGTTTTGATAATTGTAGTCTTTCACTGAAAGCAATTGCTGAGGTTCAAACATCAATTTGCCCGAACTGCCAGCTCCCGATAAAAGAATCAACTCATTAAATATGGTGTCGGCTTTCCAAAAGGGCAACATGTACTTTCTGAAGTCTACCTGAGGTGGAGTTCCTGTATAATTAGGGAATTCATAGTATCCGCCAGAAACAGGATTCACCAATACCCATTTTGTTTTTGCAGGCGAACATGACCAAACGGCTTCGCTTGAAGGGATATTGGCCAATACATTGCATAGGGAGTCATAGAAAGTACAACTGCCGCCAGCATAATAAATGGTATTGGATGTGGCAGCCACCGAACCTGCTGGCGGAGTGCATTGGGCGAAAAAGCGAACAGTTAGGCTTAAAAATAGAACGGCAAAAAAGGTTGATTTCATACTCGTTTTTTTTCAAAACTAGAAAAATTGCCTCCAATTTACAAGCAATATTTCGATTTTAAAATTCAATTTTACAATGTTATCCCCAATAGGCATTTTAGCTGTTTTCTAAATATTTAAAATAATTGCGCCGGGGTTCTTCGTGATTTTGGGGCGGCCTAAGTTGGCGCAGAAAATTAAGCCGGGGTTCTTCGTGAATTTGTGGCTGACTAGGTTGGCGCAGAAAATTTAGCCACGAATGCACGAATGTTTTGTTGTCGTGGCTAACACTGGCGTAAATAATTTAGCCGGGGGGCTTCTGAATTTGTGGCTGACTAAGTTGGCGCAGAAATTTTAGCCACGAATGCACGAATGTTTTGCGGTCGTGGCCGCTTGCGCTTTGATTGAATTACCAAGAAACAACAACCTGTCCGTGCCCAGACTGAAATCCAGAGCTGTTGTTTTGATTGGTTCCGGTGTTGTAAGACCCGCCGCCCCCGCCGGCCCCATTGCAATTTGAGCCGCCGCCGCCGCCGCCCGAATAGCCACCGCCCCCGCCACCGCCGTGGTTGCCGTTTGAACAGCCATAAATAAAGGTGTCGCCGCCGCCGCCGCCGCCAAAGCCTCCGGTTGAATTGCCTCCTACACCACCGCTCACAATGGCTTGCCCCCCGTTCACTCTTGGGGCCGATCCGCCGCTGCTTAAGTATCCGGCTCCGCCGCCGGCATTCCCCCATGCCCCGCTGCACAGCGAACCGCTGCAGGTGCCTATGGCTCCGCCATTGCCGCTGCTGCCCGCAGCTCCGCCACCCGTAAACATGCCCGCCTGTGCTGTGTTCGAGGTGGTTCCGTGGCTTTGTGGGTCATTTGAAAACGAATTGTTGTGGCCAGACCCACCGCCGCCGCCGGCAGCAATGAGCAGCCCGGTGCCGCGACTCACAACAAAGCTGCCTCCGCCACCCCCGTTTCCTACAGAACTGGGTGCCGCCAAACCTTGCTGCCCAACCAAAATATCTAGGGTGTCCCCACCCGAAACCGAAAAAGTGCCAATCATGCGTGCTCCTTTTCCGCCGCCGCCGCCGCCTTCGGCTCCGCGGGCTTGCAAGGTAACCGACGTTGTGCAGACGCCCACCACAAACATTTGCCAGTTTCCGTTGGGGCCTGTAGATGTGGCGTTAAAGGTTTGGCTGCCGGATTGATAAACGCAGTTGATCACGGTTACCTGAACCGTGTCGGTGGCCGAACACCCGTTCAAGGTTCGGGTTAATATAACGTTGTAGGTGCCCGCCTGGCTCCAGGCAACCGATGGAGTTGCAGAGCTGCTGGTGGATGGGTTGCCCGAGGCAAAACTCCATTGATAGGTTCCGCCGGTTTGCTGGCTGCTGAAGGTAGCTGGAGAATTCAGGTAAACGGCATTGGGAACTACAATGCTGGGATTCACAAACACGCTGTTTAGGGTAAATGTCGTGGGGGCTGAACTTCCGCAGCCGTTGTTGGCCGTTACCGAAATTACCTGGCTTCCAGTGCTGGCATCGGAATTGGCTGTCATCAATAGGCTGTCTTGCCCGGCTGTAATTTGCCAGCCTGTTGGCACCAACCAGGTGTAATCGGTAGCCCCGGGGACCGAAGCAATGCTGAATTGCAACCCGGTATCGCCCGGACAAATGTTTGCTAAGGCGGTTATGGATCCTGGCGCGGCGGGTGGTGCTGTACAATCGCAAGAAACGTTGTTCCAGCCTCCGGGAAAATACACTTGAACGCAATGCACCGAGCTGTTGTAAATTTGAAGGCCAACCGCTGGACTCGCAATGGAATTGCGTTGGGCCGTGGTTAGCCGGGGCATAAGCAGGCCGCGATCGTTAAAATCTATTTCTAGTCCCGCGCTAGAGTGGGGGGTTGTGGATTGATTGGAGATAACGACTCCTTGGGCCAGCAAAAGACTGGGAAATAAAAAAAGCGGGAGAAGCCAACGAAATGGGTTCATTTTTTTGTTTCGAAGATAGGGATTTTGGGGGGCATTTAATGCCTCCCCCACCCCTACCCCTCTAATTTCGTACCTTGCAATTGAATTACAAATCAAACGTTGCTAAGATATGATGAACCGACGTCGATTTCTTCGCCAATCTGCGGTTTTGGGAGCAGCAGCAAGCCTTGCCCCCGGATTGCTTTCCGCAGAAGCCCTGCGCGACCCGAAAAAAAAGAGCGACGCCCGTCTTTGGGTGGTGTTTTCCGGAGGAATTGCCCTGCATATTCTTGATTTAGACGGCTGGAATGTGCATGAACAATGCCCCATTCCTTCCCTTGGGCCGGTCGATTCGTTTCAAACCCTAAATTACTCTGGCTTTGACCCCCAAAAACACCGCGATCTTGCCAAACACGCCTTGACCCAAAATGGATTTGATGCATCCACAGGCGCCTTGTTTAGCAACAAAAGCGGCGGATTGGCCGAGGATTTGGCGCTGATCCAGCAAATCCCTCAATGGATTGAAAAACACAAGCAGCTGGCCCTGGTTTTGGCCGGCACCGAAGCGGCACACTCCAGCATTAAACGCTACCGTTTAAATTTAGAATCCGTTGGCAAAGCCCTAAGCCAAGCCTTTCAAGTCTGTGGCGCCCGGCCCAGCATTACCCTTATTTCGCCATTGGGCCGAAACCGAACGCCCAATTCCATGGGCGGCTTTGACCACCACCACCCCGATTGCCTGCGCGAAGGCTGGATTGCCTCTTTTTCTTAAATCCCTATTTTACCCCGGCCGCGCTGCCCTCGTAGCCGAGTTCCGCCGATGCCGATTCAATAAAACCCCACCCCAATTTGGGCAGAGTGGCCTCGGTCGCCATTATTACCACAACATCATGCCGAGCGATCTCCTCCAATAATTTGAGCTGCTTTACCGTGCTGGGACCCCCAAACTGCTTTGGATATACCTCGTGGTTGTAAAACCAAAAATGCCCGGGATTAAAACTCCGGGAAATTCCAAAATTAAACAGCCCCCAATAAAAACTGTCGCTGATCACCAAAACCGCCGGCCGCTGCTTTCCTTTGTCTGATTCAAATTGCAGTTCCGGATAGGCCATCGGGAAGGATTTCATGTTCCAGAGCAAATTCATGCCTCCAGCAATGTCGCAGTCGGTGCCCCGGGGCTGTTTCCATTCTACCCGATCCCAAGAAATCCGGGGCAGCCTCCAGCCGCATTGCTGTTCTATTCGGCGAATCAAGGAGTCGCCCGCCAAAGCCATTCCATACTCGCTCCAATGAATGCCGTATTGGGGGTAAAGCGGGTAGGCCGATTTGTTCTTTTGTTCCAAAAAATAGGTGTGGAAATCGAGAACGGGAATCCCTCGCTGTTGGGCTTCTTGCAAGTAGATTTGGTGGTTTGTGGTTCCGCGCTCTTGTACCCTATCTGCAGGAATGTACTCGGAATAGTACGAACCCTTGCCCGCAGCAAACACCAACAGCAAGAGCTTGCCTTGCCGCTGCAAGGTTTCGCTAATGAATTCGAGGCGGTCCATGCGCCGGCCTATGCTGTCCTTTCCAATAAAATCTGAGCCATAATAGGCCTTTATGTAGTTTTCTTCGAACAAGTACCGCTGTTTTCCTACTACCACCCCTCTGGCTCCTGCTTTGTTAAAAAAACTGTAGTTGATTTGGTTGTTGGTTCGAATCCACAGCGGCCGAAACCCCACATGGTGGCTTAACCACGCTTCGGCTTGAAGCTGGAATGCCGCATCCCACCAGGCTTTTAATCCCAACGCAGGCGTATCGGGCTCTTCGATTGCCCCTTGAAGCGGTTTAATTCGTATGGGCGCAAACAGGCCCTGAATGGCTGGAAGCGCCAACAGCACAAGCCAAAGTCCCCAAACCCATTTCCCTATGTTGCCCCGCTGCTTCAAAACCGGAAATAAATAAATGGATTAAAGGAAAATCCGGCAATGCCCGAAAGGCACATCCACCACAAAACCAAGGACATTGCCGAAAGAATCACATGCCGCCTACCGCTGTGTTCTCCGAAATACACCGCATTTTGCAGGGCCTGCCCTTTGGGCAATAAAACCCAAAAGGCGAAAATCAAGGCCGGCAAAATCCGGGCCCACACTTCTGCTCCAGCTGCAACGGTCCAACCCGTTTCAAAAGCAAACAGCCTGCCCATGAATTCAAGGGCTTGATTCAGGCTTTCAATGCGGAAAAAGGCCCAGCCCAGCATCACCAAGCCAAAGGTAATTAGGCGTGGAATCCAAGGGCCCATTTTTTGGTAAATCCGGAGTAAAAAACTGCGTTCAAGCACCAAAAACAAGCCGTGGTAGGCTCCCCAAACCACAAACGACCAAGACGCTCCATGCCAAATGCCCGAAGCCAAGAACACCAACCATAAATTCAGGTAGGTTCTCCAACCCGGCCCCCGGTTTCCGCCCAAGGGAATGTACAGGTATTCGCGCATCCAGGCGCCCAAGGTCATGTGCCAGCGCCGCCAAAATTCGGTGATGCTGCCCGACACATAGGGGTTGTTGAAGTTTTCGGGCAAACGAAATCCCATGGTCTGGGCCAATCCCAAGGCCATGTCTGAATAGCCCGAAAAGTCAAAGTAAATTTGCAAGGTGTAGGCCAAAAGGCCCAACCAGGCCGATGCGCTGCCCAGTCCCTGAATTTCGGCGGCAAAAACCTGGTCGGCAAAAGCCCCTACGTGGTTGGCAATAAGCACCTTTTTTGCCAACCCCAAGGTAAAACGGTACAAACCTTGAAGCCGGTTGTCGGCGGTTTCGTGCTTCTGCCGGTCTTCTATTTGCCCGGCCAAATCGTGGTAGCGAACAATGGGCCCTGCTATCAGCTTCGGAAACAGAATAATGTAAAGCTGATAATCCCAAAAATTGCGCAGAGGCCGGTGCACCTTTCGGTACACATCTACCACATACGTGATGGTTTCAAACGTGTAAAACGAAATGCCAATGGGCAAAACCAGTTTGGTCCAGTGAAGGCCCTGCATGCCGCCCAGGGCCAGCACTCCATTCAGGTTTTCAATAAAAAAGTTGGAGTATTTAAAGTAGAGCAGCAGGCCCAAATTCACCAACAGCGACAGGGCCAGCAGGGCCTTTCGCTTCCAGGCTTCTGCCATGGAATCCATAAGGCGAACCAGGTGAAAATCAAGCAGGGTTGTACCTAGAATAACAAAAATAAATCGGGGGGCTCCCCAGCTGTAGAACACAATGCTGAACAGCAAAATCACCACATTTTTTGCTTTGCGGGGCGCCCAAGTATAGCAGAGCAAAAAAAGGGGCAGGAAGTAGAGCAGGAAAACAATGCTGCTAAAAACCATGGGGCAAAGAAACGGAGAATTGCTCGGTTTTAAAGATGGGGGATTGTGGGGGGCGGCAGCCGGGCTTTCCGGGCTACTCCGCGGTTGCCGAAAGGCTGGCCCAGCTGGTTTGCGGGGGCTCCTAAAGTCGCCTCCGCACCTAGCGGGCCAGGCTTCGGCACCCTTGCGGGGTAGCCTCGTCAA
>Ga0164293_10001131_pt1 | contig 22346 bp, 20 predicted proteins | sample GEODES118metaG_FD_111487 | JGI IMG/M metagenome (GOLD analysis project Ga0164293, IMG submission 111487) | Eutrophic lake water microbial communities from Lake Mendota, Wisconsin, USA - GEODES118 metaG | ecosystem: Environmental > Aquatic > Freshwater > Lake | place: USA: Lake Mendota...
AAGAATTTAAGAGTGCAACAAAATGTTCAATCTCATCTTATGACAGAGATCGCTCACTTAGAGGGGGCGAAGACTGCAGCAATGAAAATGCAAGACGAGTCCTTGCATTTCTTGAAAGATAAAAAAGATTTTTATGAACGGGAAATGCAGCTACTGGAAGAATCTCACAAAAATAAAATTGCTAGACTTGATGCTGAAATGGTGACTAAAAAGATGGAATGGGAGCAAGAGTTTAGAGAGTTCTCTGAGTCGAAAGAAAAAGAACTTGAAAAACGGTTGGCAGAACTAGAAGAAATGGATCTTCAAGAACTAAGAAAAAAACAAAAAGATATTGCCTCTGACATTATTGATGTTTTTAAGAAAATTCAATCGAAGGAAGGGTTCTCAACCATTGAGCAGAAAATGGATGAAGCAAAAAAAGATCTAAATTCCGTTTTCGAAAAGCATATGGGAAGCTTGCAGCGGTGGAAGTTTTGGTAACATAATTGGTGTCAAAGAAACACTCATTGTAAGAACTCTAAATTAAACCCTTGAAAGATCACCATATCTGGTTGTTAGATTTACTTTTTTTCCCCTAGGACAATTCTTGGTATTCATTGACAAGTGCAGAGCGTAAAGTCCATGATTTCGGCACATTTATACTTGTTCAATAAAGGAAGGTCGAAATGGCCAAATCATTTGATGTTGTCGTTCTTGGTGCTGGTCCCGGTGGTTATGTTGCCGCTATCCGTGCCTCTCAATTGGGAAAAAAAGTAGCGATCATTGAAGCCGATAAACTGGGTGGTGTTTGTTTGAATCGCGGGTGTATCCCAACAAAGGCACTTTTAAAGTCTGCTCACTCTGTTCACGAGATTCACGATATGAAATCTCTTGGCATTAATGTTGAACTAAAAGGTTTAGATGCAACAGTTGCCGTAAAGCGTGCTAATACGATTGCAGAAAATATGTCTAAGGGCATCGCTTTTCTCATGAAGAAAAATAAAATCGAAGTGATCAATGGAAAGGGTACTTTTAAATCTGCTAAATCCATTGAAGTAGAGCTTACTGATGGGAAAAAAGAGGAAGTGACTTTTACCAATGCCATCATCGCTACCGGGGCAAAGTACCGAACATTTCCTGGACTTGAGCACGATGGAAAACGTCTTCTTGGTGCTTGGGAAGCTTTGAAAGTAGAGAAGCTTCCGAAGTCTGTGGGAATCGTTGGTGCAGGTGCTATTGGGGTCGAGTTTGCGTATTTTTGGAATGCTTTTGGTGTTGAAGTGACTATCTTTGAAATGCAAAAAAATCTTCTTCCCATCGAAGATACTGATTGTTCCGTAGAAGTTGAAAAGGCTTATAAGAAACACGGAATTAAACTTCACCTCGGGATTGAAGGCATCACTGCTAAGAACAATGGCAGTGATGTGACGTTTACGGTAACGAATGCTGGAAAAAAAGAAGAGCACAAATTCGAAATGGGTCTTATCGCTGTTGGTATGACTGGGGTCATTGATGGTTTTGGGCTTGAGAAAATTGGTGTTAAGACTGAAAAAGGATTTATTTCAGTAAATTCGATGTATGAGACTTCCGTCAAAGGTATTTATGCTATCGGAGATGTTTCAGGACCTCCGCTCTTAGCTCACGCAGCCTCTCATGAAGGTGTTGTTGCGGCTGAACACCTTGCTGGTAAACATCCTCACGCGATTGATAAGATGAATATTCCAGGATGTACTTATTGTCAGCCTCAAGTGGCGTCAGTTGGTTTTACTGAACGTGCACTTAAAGAGAAGGGAATTGAGTACAAGGTTGGTAAAGCTCCTTTTATGGCAAATGGTAAGGCCATTGCCTCAAATGAAAATACTGGCTTTATAAAGGTTCTTACTGGCAAATATGGAGAACTTCTTGGCGCCCATATCGTTGGTACTAATGCAACTGAACTCATTCATGAATACGTTCTCTTTAGAACAATGGAAGGTATTGATGAAGAGATCTTTGCAACAGTACACCCGCACCCAACTCTGGGAGAGTTTTTAGGTGAAGCCGTTATGGCCGCCAAGGGTAGAGCACTAAACTTATAATTTAAATTACGAGGAGTATTTATATGGCAAAAATTGAAGTCGTTATGCCGCAAATGGGAGAGTCAATCACGACTGGTACCATTACGAAATGGCACAAGCAACCTGGTGAAGTGATTGAGCTTGATGCCATCCTTCTTGAAATTTCAACTGATAAAGTAGAATCTGAAATTCCATCTCCTGTTCAAGGGAAAATAGTTCAACTTCTTTTTCCTGAAGGAGCCACGGTTGATGTTGGTCGTCCTATTGCTATCATTGAAGACGATATGAATGCGAAAGTTGAATCTGCTCCTGTAGCTTCAGCACCAGCTCCAGCAGCAACAAAATCAGAACCTGTCGCTTCTACGACAGCGCCTGTAGTTCACGCCGAAGTCGAAGAAGAGGGATTCCGTTTTTACACTCCGCTTGTGAAGGCCATGGCGAAAGAAGCTGGAGTTGCTCTTTCTGAACTAAAAAATATCAAGGGTTCTGGTGCTGCTGGAAGAGTCAATAAAGCAGACCTTGAAGCTTATATTGCTAGCCGTGGAAAATCTGCACCTGTAGCTTCTGCTCCTACTAAATCAGCTCCAGCAGCAACAGCGGCACCATCTGGTGTAGCTCAATTGCGTGGATCAGATAGAGTAGAAGTCGTTGCGATGGATAATATGAGAAAGGCCATCGCTAAGAATATGGTCATCTCAAAGCAAACTTCTCCACACGTGAACTCTATTGATGAAATCGATATGACAAATCTTGTGAAGAGCCGTGAAAAAATTAAAAATGAATTCAAAAAGCGTGAAGGAATTAATTTAACTTACTCTCACTTTATCTTGTACGCGATTGTTCAAGCCCTTAAGGAGCATCCTTTAGTCAATTCATCTATCGAAGGTGATAATATTGTTATTAAAAAAGATATTCATCTCGGTTGTGCAGTTGCTGTTCCTGGAAATGGACTTGTAGTTCCTGTGATAAAAAATGCTGGGGACCTAAATCTTACAGGTATTGCTCGTCAGCTTGATATTCTTGCTAATAAAGCAAAAACAAAAAAATTAACGATGGATGATCTTTCAGGTGGAACTTATACGTTTACCAACAATGGATCATTTGGAACTCTTATCGCGACTCCTGTTATCCTTCAGCCTCAGGTTGGAATTTTCTGCACAGGTGTAATTAAGAAAAGAGTCATGGTAAATGATGATGATGCAATTGCCATTCGTTCGATGATGTATGGAACTCATACCTATGATCACCGTTTAATAGATGGTGAGTTAGGTTCTAAATTCCTTGCAAGTGTGAAGCATCACCTTGAAACAATGAAACCAGAAAATTTAATCTAATGAATAAGGCCCTTGAAAAAGGGCCTTTTTATTTCTTCTTAAAGACTTTCCAGTTTTCTACCATCACCTTCTCAGATCCATTCGTCGAAGATTTATAAAATGACTCATTAACGTCTATAGGTAAATAACGTTGCTCCACCCAGTTACCTGGATAAGAGTGAGGGTATTTATAATTCTTTTTTTCTGGTGAAACGTTCGAAAGAGGACCTGGAACCTCAATAGTTGGATTCCTTTTTACATAATCGATGGCCGAGTCAACAGCTTTATAGACCGAATTTGATTTGGGTGAAAGAGCGAGAAAAACCGTTGCGTGAGAGAGAGTGATTCTTGCTTCAGGCATTCCAATTTGTTTTACTACATAGTGGGCGTTGGTGGTTACTTGGAGGGCCTGTGAGTTCGCTAGCCCCACATCTTCACTTGCAAGAATCATGAGGCGTCTTGCGATAAATTCTGGATCTTCGCCACCATCAAGCATAATAGCAAGATACAATAACGCTCCATCAGGGTCTGAACCTCGGATTGATTTTATGAAAGCTGAAATAACATCATAATGGCGATTGGCATTTCTGTCATATTGACGAGCGTGCTCAAAAAGTTCTTTTAAGACTTTTTCCGTGTTTTGAAGTTCTGATTTATTAAATGATGCTAGTCTCGCAAGTTGATTGAGTGCAAATCTCGCATCACCATTAGAGAGTTTTGCTAACTCATGGATGTAATTTTCTAGATCTTGTCTATTCAAGTCGTTAATCCCGCGCAGGAGAATTCCTGTGAGTTCATCCATCTTTAATTGTTTTAATTCAATTAAGGATACCCTCGAAATAAGAGCTTTATTGAGTGACGTATGTGGATACTCAGTCGTTGCACCGATAAATAGAAAGTCCCCATTTTCAAGGTAAGGAAGTAAGGCATCTTGTTGAGATTTATTAAAGCGGTGAATCTCATCAATAAAAAGAATACTCTCTTTTCCAAATTCTCGTCTTTGATCCATCATTATTTGAATGAGTTTTTTGAGTTCAGGGATACCGCTCGTAACAGCACTGAAGACTTGTATTTCTCTACCAATTTCAGACGATATGATATGGGCAAGAGTTGTTTTTCCGGTCCCCGGTGGGCCCCAGAAGATAACATGTCTTGGGTGAGTCACAAGTTTTTCAAGTTGAGAACGAATTCCCATCTGCCCAAAAAAATCAGTTAGGCTTTTTGGGCGAAGTTTTGCCGCCAAAGGGAGGTCGCGATCAACATTTTGAGAAAAGGCTTCTAATTGCATGCCTGTTTTTACCAAAAAAATCGCATTTTGCACAGTGTCTATAGTTGACGTCATGGTCGGCTAAAGGTACTTTTTCACTCTTTGAATATAAGCTGTTTCGGCTTTCTAATGATATGCGGAAGGGGGTGTTTGAGCATGTCTACAATTGAAATTACTATTGATGACAGATTTCCTGCTGAAAAAGCGATTAAAAAATTTAAGCGTCTCTGCGATGCTTATGGAATCGTTAAGGAATATCGCGCTCGCTCTGAGTACAAAAAGCCTTCTGTTAAAATGAAAGAGAAGCTTGAGAACGCTGATAAGCGTCGTCGCAAGACAGACGTTAGAGGCAAAACTCGCTCTAAGTACTAATTCCAAGGGCCCTCTTATGAGGGCCCTTTTTTTAAAAATAATACCTAATAACACTGTTCCATCTATTATGAATCGTCGTTAAAAACGGCGCCATCCCTTCAGGTGTTTTCTTCTTTTTTGTAAGAGTTTGATTCAGGAGATTAATTGAAAAGTTTAATGAATTAATATTTCTATTCAGGAATTCGTAGTTATTGTTTTTCGAGATCTGCTGTTGAAGAGGATGAACAAAGTTAAAGAAGAAGTGTCTAAAGTCTTCTTTGTAGTAAAATGGAACATATTCCACAACAGCGATGGAGAGAATAGTATTTAACTCATCTAATTCTTTAATGATTGAATAGGTTTCTTTTTTATTCTTTACTCCTGCAGCTAAAAAGAATGAAGCATTATCCAAGTGACCTTTAACTTCTTCTACTTCAGAGTCAAATTCTGAAATCAAGCGTTGGCCACTGAGGTTACTAATATAATGCGATTTACTCTGATTACCCTCAGAAATTAAGTGAAATGAAAGAGACCTGATTTTAGAAAGCTTATTTCTTAGAGCATTTAAATTTATTAAACAGTTGGCATTGATTGTTCTTGGACAATTTGATTTTAAGGCTTCTTTATCGATGGTTAAAGTATCTAGCTCTTTTAAGATGGCCGTTAGATTTTTGGGAAATTCCGGAAAAATTTCGATCATCTGATAGAAGTCGTTCAAGATGCTATTTAAAGCAGGCTTTACATTAATCATGAAAGTATCCCTGCCTATGGTCCTTTGAGCATAAGATTGGGTGGTCAAGATTAGAACTAGGGTCCAAATAATTTTCATCAAGCCTTTTTTGCTAAAACATCAAATACGGTGTCATCTATCTCGTGAGAGATAGCTCCTGGAATTTTGGAATCTGAAATTTTGCTCTTCACCATAAGAGTTTCAGATGAAATATAACTTTGATACTTCTCAAAAACTTTTGCCAGTTCTGGAGTTGTGTGAATAGTTATTTCAATCCTGTCTGCGACATTAAAATTTGAATCTTTACGAGTTTTTTGAATTCTATTTACCATTTCTCTTGCTAGACCCTCATCGATAAGATTTTGATCAAGGGTACAATCTAAATCGATCGTTATGAGTCGGTTGGTTACGGCCTGAGTTCCTGGCTTGGCATTCCTAAAGACAAGAATTTCACTGGCGTCAAAATCCACATTATTAATTTTGACCTTTTCTCCGTTTTCAATTCGTTGAACATCTACAGATGATAGTTTCTCAATAAGTGGTTTGAACGCACCCATCTCTTTTCCAAGTTTTTTTCCAAGGACAGGAAGATTTGGTTTTGCAGAAAGAACGACAAAGTCAGACTCATTTGTTAAGTACTGAATGTTTTTGATATTAAGTTCAATCTTTATGTATTCCTCAAGCTTACTCATCTCTTTTAGGAGATCTTGATCTTGATGGATCACTTTGAGTGTATGAAGTGGAGTTTTTACTTTAACACCCTCATTAATTCTTTTTTGTCTTCCTAGTAAAACAACCTGCTGCATTCTTCCAACTGCGATCTCTAGAGTTGAATTGATTCGTGCTTCATCTGCCTCTGGGAAAGAACATAGATGAACTGACTCTTCTGTTTTTCCACCAAAACCTTTTAACTCTTGGTATATATGATCCGCTAAGAATGGAGCAAATGGTGCCATTAAGCGAGATAGGCTTTCAAGTGTCGTATATAGAGTTGAATAGGCGGCCGTCTTATCTGGGGTCATTCCTTCTTCCCAGAAGCGTCGACGATTAAGTCGGATATACCAGTTCGTTAAGTCTTCAATGAAATTGAATAATTCTGGAACAACATTATAGAGACGGTAGTTTTGCATTTCATGATTAACATTTTTAACGAGAGTCTGAAGTTTAGATAGAAGCCACTGATCTAGAATATTATCGGTTGCAAGATGTCCATCTTTTGAGGCTTTAAAGCCGTCTACTTGCGCATAGGTAGAAAAGAATTTGAACGAGTTATACCAAGGAAGTAGTGCGCGGCGAACCATGTCCTTCACACCTTCATCGGTAAATCTCAACTCCTCAGCCTTCACTAGACCTGAGTTAATGAGGAAGAGTCTCAGAGCATCTGCTCCAAAATTTTCGATCAATTCATCTGGTGGAGTGTAGTTCCGAAGACGTTTACTCATCTTCTTACCATCAGCAGCTAAAACCATTCCGTTGACGATCACATTTTTAAAGGCTGGCTTATCAAAAAGTGCCGCCGATAAAACGGTAAGAGTATAAAACCAACCTCTCGTTTGATCGAGACCTTCAGCAATGAACTCAGCGGGGAATCCATCCTTAAAAACGTCTTGATTTTCAAAAGGGTAGTGTAGTTGAGAGTAGGGCATTGATCCTGATTCAAACCAACAGTCTAAAACTTCAGGTATCCTTTTGTACGTTCCTTCTTCTCCTGAAATCGTAAAATGAAGATCATCAACATATTCTCTATGAAGATCTTTTACTTTCACTCCCGTATATTTTTCAAGATCAGCAATTGAGCCCATGCAAATGGTTTTGCCGTTCTTGTCATTGATCCATATTGGAAGTGGAGTCCCCCAAACGCGAGTACGGGAGATGGCCCAGTCTCTGGCATTTTCAAGCCACTTCCCAAAGCGACCTTCTTTGATCGTCTCTGGAACCCAAGTGATTTGTTCATTGGCCTTAATCATTTTATCTTTGATTTTTTCTACTGCGAGATACCACTGAGGCATAGCTCGGTAAATAAGAGGGGTATCTGTTCTGTAGCACATTGGATAACTGTGAACGAGAGTCGATTGATGAAGGAGCTGACCACGATCTTTCAAGTTTTTAATGATATCCTTGTCAGCGTCTTTGATGAACTTTCCTTCAAAATCTTTTACTGGCATGACAAATTTAGCTGACGGATCAAGTGGAACAACGACTTCAGTTAGTCCTGCAGCTTTCATCACTCGGTTATCGTCTTCACCAAAACCTGGAGCTTGATGAACTATTCCAGTACCATCTCCTGTCGTAACATATTCATCATTTAAAACAACAAAATAGCCTTTCTTTTCAAGCTCAGAGTAATAAGGGAAAAGAGGCTCATATTGAGTGCCCTTTAGTTGAGCCCCAGTCATGGTTTCAACTTCTTCGTATTTGAATACTTTCTTGAAAGCTTCAAGGCGAGATTTTGCCATGATGATATAAATATTTTTTTCGAGGTCTTTAACTTTTACATATTCAATTTCTGGATGCACACACAGAGAAAGATTCGATGGAAGAGTCCAAGGTGTTGTTGTCCATGCGGCCAAGTAAGTGTTAGGGTCTTTTTTTGTTCTGAAAAGAATTGTGATCGCTGGGTCTTGGATGTCTTGATAATTCTGACCAGCTTCAAAGTTTGAAAGAGCAGTTTGTAAGGCCGGTGAATAAGGAACAATCTTATTTCCTTGATAGATGAGTCCTTTATCCCAAATAGACTTAAAAACCCACCAAGTGGACTCCATGAATGTGAGATCCATCGTTTTATAATCATTTTTAAAATCGACCCATCGACCAAGGCGACCAATTGTTTTTTCCCATTCGTTTACATAACGGTCAACAATTCCTCGGCATTCATCATTGTACTTTTTCACTCCATGTTGAGCGACAAAATCACTGGCGGACATCTGAAACTTTTTATCAATCTCTTGCTCAATAGGTAGACCATGACAATCCCAACCAAAGCGGCGATCAACATAGTATCCCTTCATCGTAAAGTATCTTGGGACCACGTCTTTAAGAGTTGAGGCAACAATGTGTCCGTGGTGGGGGAGACCGGTTGCAAAAGGTGGCCCATCGTAAAAAATATAATTTTTCCCTTTCTTCGTTTTCTCCAGCGATTTTTTGAAAATTTCTTTTTCTTGCCAGAACTTTAATATGTTCCTTTCAGCTTGAGCGAAAGAAAAATTTTCAGTCTGTGGTGCGGTTTCGCGTTCCATAAAGTCTCCAGAGGTCCAAAAGAGGTAAAAATGAACTCTTAATTTACCAGAAATGCCTCTTTCCGTAAATTTTCTCGAGGAGAGTCCGAGGAGAAATACATAGGAAATTGGAATGAACAAACTATTTTTGTCGGCTTTTGCAATGAGTCTAATGATTCACGCTTCTTTTATCAGGGCCCAAACTGAGTCTGTAGACGATTTTCTAGGATTAGAGACAGAGCTACTTCCTGAACTAAAAGGACCACAGAGATTCACTTCCCCAACATACCAAGAAAAAATTGATTGGAGAGTCGAAGAGGAAAAGGTCATAAAAGATAGCTCGGTTCCCAATAAAGGTCAGAGATACTCTATCATCCCTTGGTCTACACTCGTTGCGGACGAATGGCTGTCTTTGGATAACTGGCTCATTCAGCGCGAGGTAAAAGATGCAACTCCTGATTGGAAAATTAGGCTTCGTCATGTAGAGCATAAGGAAATCGTGGGTAAGGTTCTTCAGTGTCATGGCCGCTGTCATGTCTTCAGAGGAATAAATAAATCGACTGCTCAGCATTTAAGTCGTATTCATGAAGGTGATGAATTTGTAACAGATAAAGATTCTGTGGCATGGATTTACATGATGGATGGAACTTTACTGAGACTATCTCCAGAATCATCGGTTAGTTTACAGGAAATCAACCTTTCCCCCAAAGAATTTTTTTACCTCATTAGGCTTAATCAGGGACATATTTTTTGGCACCCAAGACAGAAAAAAGAATTCACAAAAGACTTGTCTCCTGAAACTGATAGTTTGAGTTTGCCTCTCATGGTGAGAGAGTCTAATCTGCAATTTTTTGAAAGACTCATTTACAACCGACAAAACACACAACAAAGACTAATGGAATTTATTGATTTAGATGAGAACGCAATCCTAGAACAATTTAAATCTTTAAATGGCCTTCGAATTGAGAATGATAAGGTGATAACAACATCTACAAATGTGATGCTCGTTACTCCTTCTGGAACAATATCTTCAATAAATACGAGCTTTGATGCTGTTTATACACTAGGTGCGGAGGCTTTTTTCAAAGTGAGAGAAAATAATCCAGAGAAAAAAATGTTACTTAATCTCAGAGGTTATCTTTCAGACAACCAAAATGAAATCCTTGATGAGTTTTGGTATAAAATCGAATCTAACGGTAGATCATTTTCAAAACTTGAAGAAATCCCAGGAACGCTTCAAGTTTTAGAACTATTAACAAAAAGAATAAAAACGATTGAACTTGCACGAGAAATTTGGGTTAAACAGTTTACGCTTCCAATGTTTCCCTTACTTCCTTATCCTGAAAAAATGGCAGTGGAGTTCGGGTATACGGTCTGGGGAGAAAATCTGCAAGAAAGGTTAAAATTTCTATCAGAATATACAAGACGAGTAGAGACAACAAATCTTAAATCAATCAATAATCTTCTTGCAAGGTTGGAGGGAACCGATCAAAAGGTGAACAACCAAATTACGGAAAGCTTATATCGTCAAAGTTTAAAACACTATCTTTTAGGATTAAAATCAAAGTATGATAACAAAAAAATCCGTGTTAGAGAAATGAGTGATGTACAATATTATGTTTGGATATTAAGAAATGGTAAATTCTAAAATTAGTTTAATTTTGGCTTCTGCTTCACCAAGAAGGAAAGAACTTTTCGGATATTTAGGAGTTCCTTTTCAGATTAAAGCAATGAACATAGCAGAAGAATCTTTGGAAAAAGATCCCATCAAATTCTCATCTGAAATTGCGAGATTAAAAGGTGAGGCCGTCCTGGAGGAGTTAAAACGATTAAGCATCGCTTCTCCAGTTTATGTTGTTTCAGCTGATACGATTGTTTGCCTGGACGGTAAAATATATGGAAAACCACAAAGTAGAGATGAGGCCTATAACTTCTTAACGGAACTAGCTGGTAAAACCCATTCTGTTTTTACAGCTGTCTATGGGCAATTGTTTATAAATGGTAAATCTCACACTTTAAATTTTACAGAAGAATCAAAAGTTACATTTAATCACATTAATTCGATTCTCATGGAAAACTACCTCGCTACTGGTGATTCGTTAGATAAGGCAGGAGCTTATGGAATTCAGGGACCTTCTTTAACATTTATTTCGAAAGTTGAAGGAGACTACGCCAATGTCGTTGGATTTCCATTAAGTCGATTTATTGCAGAGACTCAGACTTTTTTCGAATCACTATTTAAGGACAAGGGATCATGGCAAAATTTATTTTAATACTTTTTTTATTTATCGGTTTTGAAGTTCATGCGGACTTATTTGATTTTGTCTCTGGAGACTCTGGAAATGATTCTAGGATTTCTCAGCTTGTGGATAAAATAAAGAAATTAGAAATCAAAGAAGGATCAGAGTTTGAGGAAAGTTTTAATCAACTTATTAAAGGAATTGAATTAGCTGTTGAGGATGAGAAACTTTACTGTGCCGGTGAGTCTGTCAATAGTAAGGGGAAAGCACTTCCAGCTTCTCAAAAGCAATTTTGTATTCGTGAATTGAAGAAGCAGTATTTAAATGCGAATGAGGTTATTTTTGAAACAAAAAAGAAATATCTCAGTTTTATTCATCAGAAACAAATTCTTAAACTTTCTGAAATCCAGAAAAGCTTAAAATCTGACATCGAAAAAAGCTTCTAATCTCTTGCAACTTGCTCTTCAATTTTAGAACTTAGACTAGCAACAGTTGTCTTTGGTTTTAAACTTCTAACCGCGACCATTGATCTCATAGGGCGTAGACTTTTAGGTTTTGTTTTTTGGTTTAGTTTTTCTAGTGCGATGATTTTTGTGTCAAATGTCTCTTTTGTCTTCATATAAAACCTCGGGTTAATTGCATTTTAAGTAAAACGCCTAACCCTACTGTTTGAAACAAAAGAGTTCAGGCGATTCGATTAGGATGTTTATTTCCCAACTCGTTACTCCTGTTAAAAGATGCATTTTATTATCGGTAATGATCAAATAAACTTGAGTATTACCTTCAAATACATACTTTAAAAATTATAGCACTTATATCACTTAGACAGTTAAAGTAGGGAATTTTTACCGATTCTCATTTTGGTATGTTAAATATCCACCCTTGGTTACACTAATAATGAACGTAATATTCACAGGTTAGGGGCTACATGGGTAAGTTTATTCTACCTCTTATTTTTGTCATTTATGGTTGCTCACTCCAAAAAATCGCCTTGCGAACAACAACACCTATTTTTGAAATCTCCTCAGACGTGATGATGAAAGAGAGGAATTGGGATGTTATTAGGGAATCGGCACCCGCAAACTTAAAATTTTTAGAAGTCCTTTGGGAAAATGATAAATCAAACTACCGACTGCTATCGGTCATGATTAAAAGCTACTCTGGGTATGCTTTTTCGGTACTAGAAACACTTGCTTTTAATGACGAATTATTAGGAATTGAGGATTCTCATTGGAAACGAATGGCCATCGATCATTACACAAGAGCATTCGACTATGGACTCATCTATTTAGCGCATAAAAAGATCACATCTAAGGATTTATTATCAAATGAAGAGGATGTTTTAATTCAAAAGCTTCAAACTTTGAAGAAAGAAGACATAACTGCACTTCTTTATACGGCACAGTCTTGGGCGAGTTTAATTAATTTACAAAAAAATAACATTGCCCTTGTTTCTCAGGTTTCAAAAGTAAAAGCTATGTTTGATAGAGTCTGCGAATTGAATCCTGGCGTTGACGGAAATGTGTGTGATCTTTTTTACGCTCAATATTTTGTCTCTCGGCCAAAGATGCTTGGAGGGGATCCTGAGAAAGGAGAAAAGCTCTTTGTTGAAGCAATAAAGAAATATCCTAAAAATCTCTTAATGAGAATTAGCTATATTCAGTATTATTTAATTCCAACAATTGATGTTGAAAAATATGATCGTGAATCAAAAGCGCTTAAAGAAGAAATTTCAGTTTGGGAGAATCTCAATAGAGACACGCTAGAGGATGTTTCTCCCTACAAAGACTTGCAAGATTTAAACTTATATAATTCAATTGCTAAAAAACGTTTACAAATAATAGAAACAAATAAAAACAAAATATTTTAAGGGCATCTATGTGTAAAATACTATTGTTCTGTTCCGTCCTTCTTTCGTTGAATGTTTTTGCCTCCCAACAAATAAAACTCGCAGTTCTTGTTCCTGAAGGCACAACTTGGGGTAATAGCTTAAAGAAATTTTCAAAGGATGTGAGTTCTTTAACTGGGGGAGAGGTAAATTTTAAAATTTATTATGGGGGAGTTTCTGGAGATGAGCCTGATGTTCTTAGGAAAGTAAGAATAGGACAATTACATGGTGGAATATTTACTGGTAAAACACTGGGGGATATTAATGGCGATGTAAGAGTCATGGAGATCCCTTTTACATTCTATCAAAATCAAAAAAAGGCTTCTGAGACCCTCGTTAAACTTACGCCTCAATTTGATTTCGCCTTTAAAGCCAAAGGATTTGTCAATCTTGGTTTCTATGAAATAGGACAGGTCTATGTTGTATCAACAAAAAAAGTTTCAAATTTGAACGAATTAAAAGGTGTTAAAATTTGGTCCTGGGAAGGAGATCCTTTAGTTGGAGCTATGCTTGATTCTCTTAAGCTTGTGAGCGTTCCTCTGGCCCTTCCGGATGTTCTATCATCTCTTTCTACTGGTATTATAAATGCTGCTTATGCTCCACCTCTTGCAATACTTGCTTTACAGTGGAACACGAAAGTAAAGTATTTAGTCGACTTTCCAACCGCATTTTCCATCGGCGCTCTCCTGATCTCAGATAAAGTATGGTCAAAAATTAAACCTGATCATCAACAAAAGATTCTCATGATTTCTAAGAAATATGTAAAAGAAGCAAATGATAAGTCAGTTGAGGAAAGTGAGTCCTCTAAACAATTATTAAAAAAATCTGGAATTGAATTTGTCTCCTTCCCTGAAGCTGATTATAAGGCCGCAGCAGGAGTTCGCTCAGAAGTGATAAATAAATTAAAAAATAAGTATATTTCAGCAAAAGTATTAGATCTTTTGGAGAAAGAGACAAAATAATGGTGAAATTATTTAAAAGTTTTGACAGCTTTTTAGAAAAGTTCAGTAGGTGGAGTTTAATCTTTTCACTCTATTTTATTCTGGGCTTTGCTGTTCTTTCAATAATACTACGGTGGATTGGGCAAACACCACTTTGGATCGAGCCCCTTATAAGGCACGTTGTTTTTTTGTCTGCATTTTTAGGTGGCTCACTTGCAACAAGCAAAGGGGCACACATAAAAGTAGATATCCTTACACACTTTGTTGAAAATTCTTCTTCAAAAATTCTCCATTGGCTTCATAGGAATTTGGTCACATTGTTTTGTCTTATAACTTGCGTAATGCTCACGAAAGCAGCTTGGGACTTTTTCATAGTAGAGCAAGAATTTGGATCGATCGCATTTTTGCAAATCCATACCTCATATTTGGTTGGTATTATTCCATCTGGGATGCTTTTAATTTCACTGCGGTTTTTAAATAGGTTAATGATTGGCTTGATTGAAGGGGATTCACGTGAACATCATCGCCTATAGTTCTATTTTAATCCTGGCACTTCTTGGTGCTCCGATTTTTACTGTTATGGCAGCTTTGGCCTTGACAGCTTTTTATTTTAGCGGAATTGAGTCATCTGCTGTTGCGGTTGAAATTTATCGCTTAGCTTCCGCCCCAACAATCTTAACAATCCCTCTTTTTACCTTCGCCGGATATGTGTTGGCGGAATCGAAAGCTCCTTTACGTCTTCTTCGATTATCTCAAGCTCTCCTTGGCTGGTTGCCAGGAGGGGTTGCTATTGTATGTCTTTTCGTTTGTGCATTTTTTACTGCTTTTACGGGAGCTTCAGGAGTTACCATTATTGCTTTGGGTGGGCTTCTTTTTCCCATTTTGATTCAGGAAGGTTATTCAGAAAAATTTTCGCTTGGGCTTATCACGACTTGTGGATCTTTGGGTCTATTATTTCCCCCGAGTCTTCCGATCATTCTTTATGGAATTATAGCGAAAGTTGATATTGACCAACTTTTCTTGGCAGGGCTCATACCAGGATTTGTGTTAATGTTAATTTTGGGATGTTATTCTGTTTTTAATTCGAGAAACATAAAAAAAATTAGAAAATCATTTTCTTGGAATGAGTTGAAGTACTCTCTCCTCGAAGCTCGCTACGAAATACCACTTCCTTTCTTTGTGTTGGGCGGTATTTACGGTGGCTTCTTAACTGCGACTGAAGCCGCTGCACTTTCAGCATTTTATGTCCTCGTTGTGAACACTCTTTTTACCAAAGATTTGTCTCTGATCAGAGATCTTCCTAAAGTTATTGTGGAATCACTTACTTTAGTTGGAGCGATACTACTTATACTCTGCTGTGCCTTAGGACTCACAAACTATCTTGTGGATGAAGAAATCCCAATGAAGATATTAGAGGAGATGAGAATACTTATAAAAAATAAGTACCTATTCTTGTTCATCTTAAATATATTCCTCCTGATTGTGGGTTGTCTCATGGATATCTTTAGCGCGATTATTGTCGTGGTACCTCTCATCTTGCCAATCGCTGAACAATTTGGGGTTAACCCACTTCATCTTGCAATCGTGTTTCTTACGAATCTAGAGATTGGCTATATTACCCCACCTGTAGGGATTAACCTTTTTATAAGTTCATTTAGATTTAATAAGCCTGTGATTGAGCTTTATAAAATAAGTATTCCGTACCTTATTTTAATGCTTGTTGCACTAATTGTGATTACCTACATACCATGGCTAACTTTAATTTGGTTTTAAAAATTTTATTTGCACTCTTAATGATAAAACCGGTTTTTGCTAAACTGGATCGCGTCTTATCTGAAGTTTACATTGGTGAAAAAAGGCTAGACTCCTATCATGAAAGATATCAGCCATTAATTATACACAACATCTATAACGGTGAAATGAGCTTTAAAGATGATGCATTCTATAAAGACTACTTTAAGCCATTTTTATTCAATCCAGATACCGACTTTTCTCATTTCTTTAAAAACGAATTGAATAGCGGCATGCAATGTTCGAATCAATTTTTGACTGAACACTTTGATGATATACGTTTTTCTTATCGCTTAATTACTTTGAGTTATCTTTTGGAGGCCGATTGGCATCTTGACTTGGTTTCAAGGCATTTTAGTCTAAAAAAGGGGTGTCAATTTGATTTGAAGAGCTGGTTACAATCTTGTAAGCCTAAATCAACACAGATGAAAAAATTTATAGATCGACTTTCGCAGCATTTACCAAAGTACGATGAATCTTTGTCCTCAAAATATAAAAAAGAAGATTGGTTGAAAGATTTTAAAAATCGAACATTCAAGTTTTACTCTCATTACAGGCTTGGCGAGGAATGTGACAACTGCAGTTTTGATCAAATCCCTTCAAAACTAGAGCAAATGTGTGAAAATGATAAAAAGATAATGACGCTCATTTGTTCAGAGGAAGATGAATTATTTGGTCTTTCAAAACAACTAGATGCGTATTCTTTGATTGCTCAATCAAATATCATTAATACATTTAATGCAAAAGGTGAAGCTCTTGGTTGCCTTAGAAGATTCTCTGAAGTGATGTCTCATAAGGAAGTTCGCTTTTCTGCTTTGAAAAATTTATTTCCAGTGATTAAAAATTTTCTAAAAGAAACTCATAAAGAACGCTTCTTGCAAGGAAGAGTCTTCTTTTATGGATCAAGTAAAGAGTTTGAGGATAAAGGCCTTTCCGAAGTTCATGTAAAAGCGCAGCCTCTCATTATTTCAAAGAAGGCTGTAATAAATGATGATAAAATTGTTGTGTCGAAAAATAATGAAGTCAAAAAAGAGGATACGAAGATAGAAGTAAAGATACCAATCACAATAATTAAGAGGGAAGAAGTCAAAGAAATTCAAACCCCAGTCAAGAGTGCGTTCCTAATAGCTTCTGAAATTAGAAGAACACAAAATTTAGATCAAGTTGAAGTTGATATGCTTAAATTAAAATACGATTACGTTTTTAGCTTAAACATGATGAATACACTTTCTGAGCGCCTAAAAACTTACATGTCTCGCGAGGCCCTGAATGAAATGATGACCTATGATAAACTGGGCTTAAAGGATGGTCCTGTTCCCTTATTATTCATTAAGTTTATGATTGATATGCAGGAACACCAAGGTCTTTGGAACTTAATCTCAATTTTGGGAGATAAATTTTATGTCTCTAATGAAATTGATAGCAGTTTCTCTCCTGAACCTGAACTTATACAACTTATAAACAATCAATCATCGGGAAATCAGTGGGCGATTCTGGTAATCAAACCTTAAATCAATACCATTCAACTTTTATTACATGCTGAGCGCTCGAAGTCGCAGAATCAAGCCCTACTGAAGAATCTTCAAAAATAATGATCTCATCGCTGTTTAGTTTTGATAGTTCTATGGCCCTTAAATATGGCCATGGATCGGGTTTATGTTTTGGACAGTCATCTCGGGTCAAAATAATCTGAAAATATTTTTCTAAACCGGAAATTCCAAGAAGCTTCTCTGTGACTATTTTTTCACTCGAAGTCACAAGGGCGAGTAGAAAGCCTTCTTCATAAGCATTTTGAATAAGTAAAGAGATTTCTGGGGGAAGGTAATTTGAGCGAGGAGTCTTTGTAATTAACTCAATCACATTAATATTTTTTTCATTTACAAAATCATCAACAGACCAATGTTGAGGCATTCCAGGCCATGCTTGAATGATCTCGAATAATAAATGATCGGCTTTTCCAACTAATAACTCATGAACGACATCCACCGGATATGGGGGTGTTATATTGTATTTTTCACCTATCCTTAGGAGTGCCTTGGTGTGAAGAGGTTCGGTATTAAATAAAGTGCCATCCATGTCAAAAAAAAGCCCCTTAATGCCTGGATAACGTTGCTTAATATCATGAAGAACAGGTATTTTTTTTAAAATAGTAGGGGTCGATTTCATCTCTTCATTTTACCTTTGATGCAGAGTGTATGCAATGGCCAAAGGATCTTCATTAAGGTAATTTCGTCAAAGAAATATAAGGAAAATCTATGAGTGATTCTATGGTCAAAAAAGATCTGTTAAGCCAATTGCTTTATGAAGCTCAAGCTTATAAGAAATTTGAAGATATAGAGAAATTAGTTGATTCAGGTCTAGATCTGTCTATGATACCGATTCAGCCACTTTACGTTTCTTTACAAACGACATCTACTGATCAAATTGCCCAAGTTATCCCCAAATTATCAAGTGATCAGAGACAGGCCTTAAGAGACATTGATTTATGGCAAAAAGACAATCTCGATCCTGAATCGATTTACCATTGGTTTGAGATTTATTCGAAGTGCGAAGATGATTCAGTTGTTTTGGAGTTTGTAAAAAGTGAGGACTTCCTATTAGCTTTAAAAAATCAATTTATAGTTCAAACATTCGATGCTGAAGATCCTATGTACCCTGAAGGTGATAATTATTTTCTTACAGAAGATAATTTACTTCTGATTGAGTACCCAGAAAATTTTACGATGGCCCAAGAACTTAAAGAAATGATTAGACGCTTATATGCTGATCTAGGTGTCGAGCATGCTTATGCTTTTCTATTTAAAATGGTTGTTGATTCTTATCAGTTAATGGAGGAGGAAGCCTACAACCAAAAGAAGGAAAGACTACGTGATTTTGGATTTGTAGATTATTTTGAAGCTTTAAAATATAACACTCCATTTTTTAAAGAATCAGAGATTTTATTTTTTATAAAAAACAAAAAAAGTCTGACACCGGAGATTGATGCTCAATCAGCAAATCAGACCTTACATGCGACCTCTTTAATTCCTTATCAAACAGGAATGGATAGTCTAAAAACTGCTCTCGAAAAAGTTTCTTCTGAGAAACGTCAGCATTTTTTGCATTTTAGTTTTATACGCCTGGTTAACTCGCGCATGACTTTAGAGGATTCGCTAAAAAGTGGATCCTTGGCGATGGCAAAGGTAGGAAGTCAAACTCGTCAAAGACTTGAACTCGGCTTTGAATTTATAAAGAGCCAAATCAGTCCTGAGACTCAAGAGAAAATTTTTGAACACTACGATTTCTTTGATCTCTATAAAGTAGGCCATAGTTTAATTGAGCTAACTAAAAAAAGGATTCATAAAGAATTGTCCACGACATCATTCGAGCAGGATGATTTTTCATACTTCTTGGGTATGTACTGGAACAGCTTCTTAGAAAACTCAGATGATGAGATTACGAAGTATAAGTTTGATGGTAGTTCTAAACCTCTTGAAATAAGTAATTTAGATTCATTTAAATTGTGGAATGATGCGAGTGAAACTTTTGTAAAATCGCTTCCGTTTATTCAGACATTTTTTAAAACAATTGAAAAAATGAAGGCAGATGGGCTTCTTAATGATCAATTCTACTTGAATTATGAGATTGAAAATATTGATTTTGAGTCAATTATGATTTCAAGTTTTATAAATTTCGTTGGTGGTCACTATGAAAAAGAGTCCGCTGGAAAAATGGGTATCACGATTTCGGAACTAAAAAATTTCTATCATAAATTTTTTAAAAAACAGGGTGAAGAGTACCTCATTAAAGGTGAGGAGGACCCTGTGTTAAGAGAACAAACCTCACTCTTTATAGAAAAATTTGGTCTTGAATTGGTTCCTCGATTTGATAAATATCTTTATCAGATAATGATTGAGCAGTTAAATGGATACGAAATTGATAATATGGAGCATGAGGAATTTAAACATATTGGTGGGCCAATATTATTAAACAATACTAGTAATTGATTTTCATTTTTTTTCGTAATATGAGTTAAAGATTTCAGAAATGGATCTCTTATAAGGCGAACCTTCTCTTTCTGCGACTGAATAAAGTCGATCTTTTAGGATTGAAATTTCTTCAAGTTGGTCTGTAATTAGTTTTTTACTCTGGTCAAATTTAGAGCAAAACGGCAATTTGTCATTAAATAAAATTTTAAGTTTCTCTAGCCTTGTTCCGTCATGCGATAAAAATGTAAAATTTTCAAAATTTGTTTCATTCTTTTTTTGAATACCATGCTGTGATTTTGTTTCAGTCGGAATGCTTTCAATGAACTCTTCAAAGCCTTTTAAATCGTCATCAATGTTATTCTTAATGTTCTTTTTATTATCCATTTTGGTGACCTTTGAACAATTGGCTCAATAGTTTTCGATAAAATACTCTTTCTTTTTCTTGTTGATAAATTGTTCGATGAGTTTCTCCAAAGTTTTTAATTTCTTGTTGATAAAAATTTGGATCTGAATTTTTTATTTCAAGTTGAATAAGCTTATTCTTATCCGCAAGACCAGATTCTTTTACGTTCATCCTAGATTCTTTTTTATTAAAAAATCGAGGTAAATCTTTTTTTTCTTTTAAAATGGGTATTTTTGTTTGTGAAGAATTTATTTGAGATAAAAAATAAATGGGGTAAGGAAATAAAAAAGATTCATTTCTTTTAGTAAAATAATTCTCGACATAAATAATGAATTCTTTCTGGTCTTCTAACGGCATTTCTAAAATATCAATCACAACTGGCGATCTCAGGTTAAAATCTTCAGAAATAACCTGTTCTAGCTCATCTGTAGAGAAGGCGGTGAATTTGTGATGCTTGTATACGGGTAGATTCATTTCTTAATTATTGAGAATCCCTTGGTGAAAGTCCATAGTCATGTTTAAATAGGATATATGTTGAAAATGAGGATGGATTAAAACGGTCGGATATGCAGAAGATTACTTTACCTCACATTGTTTTACCTTTGGAATTTACGACTCTACTAAAATCTAACTTATCCGTTTCTCACGCTCATACTTTGATTTCTGATACCTTTCATTCCAATCCTTCCTTGGAAAAATACCTAGAAAATAGTTTTGACGAATTTGGAAGTTCTAAGGGGCTATTGAAATCATTGTCTACTCTTGGTTGGCATAATTTCAGAGATCGTTTGGCCGGAATCTATGTTTATAAAACGTTGAAAGGTAAATTTCCATCTAAGACAATGAATGAATTTATAGACGACGTTAAGGATTTTGAATTTCGATTTTCAGATCATAGTATCCAGGGTGTTTCTCGATGTTTTCTTCTTGGCTTTTATTTAAAGATGGCCAATCTTGAAAATAAGAAAAAAGTGACAGGAACATTTCATGAAATAAAAATCCCTGAAGAGATTGGTGCGTTCCTACGTTTATCTCAGGTAAAGTCTGAAAAAATTGATTATCTTATACTCATTTTATTTCATTTGCTTTTAGCGCTAGGAGATAAGGTTTTATTGAATGCTCTTATGAGTGGAAAAAAGATTGAGGATCTCTTATCTCAGATGTCCTCTGAATCTAAAAAAATGATGTTCGAAAATCTTCTTTCATATTCGGCCAGTATCGATGATCCAGAACTTTTTTTGTATGGGAAAATATAGGATTTTATTATGGGAAAAAATAGAATAAACGATCTCATTGATGAACTTGCAAAAAAATCAGGCATTTCAGAACTAATCATTAATAAAAATGATAACGTCTACGTCGAAAAAGATGGAGAAATGATTAGAATAGATGCTAAGTTTTCGGATGAGGAAATGGATCTCTTCTGTCAGGATTTGGCAGTCTTTAATAGAAAAACTTTTGATTCAAAGTCACCAATTCTTGACGGTAACTTACCAGATGGATCTCGAGTTAATCTTATTCATAAAGATTATACCAATAGTTCCCATGCAATAACGATTCGTCGATATTCCAAAACAATTAAAAATTTTGATGGCTCTCCCGGAATATTTGGTCTTAACGATCAATGGACGGATTTTTTTAAACTACTTGTAAAGGCGAGGCTGAACGTTGTTGTTGCTGGTGGCACAGGTGTGGGTAAAACAACGTGTTTAAATTTACTTCTTCAGGAGATTCCATCTAAAGAAAGAGTGATCACAATTGAAGACACAAGGGAGCTTCAGTTTAATTTGCCAAATATTGTGAGACTTGAAGCAAGACCAGGATTGACTGACATAAAAGGATTAACAATAAGAGACTTGTTGAAAAACACTCTTAGAATGAGGCCGGATAGAATTATTGTTGGCGAAGTCAGAGGGGGAGAAGTATTTGATCTTCTTCAAGCGATGAATACTGGTCACGAGGGCTCCATGACTAGCGTTCATGCCAATACTCCAGGAGAGTGTCTTTTGCGATTAGAGAATCTTTATATGCTATCGGGATATGATTTACCTCTCAAGGCCTTGCGCTATCAAATTTCAACAGCGATTGATTTTATTATTCAAATAAAAAGAGACAAAAACGGTTCAAGAGTCGTTCATCAAGTCACTGAGGTGTCGGGAATGGAGGGGGACAAGATTCTCCTTCAGGACATTGGTATCCAGAA
>Ga0164293_10001132_pt1 | contig 22345 bp, 23 predicted proteins | sample GEODES118metaG_FD_111487 | JGI IMG/M metagenome (GOLD analysis project Ga0164293, IMG submission 111487) | Eutrophic lake water microbial communities from Lake Mendota, Wisconsin, USA - GEODES118 metaG | ecosystem: Environmental > Aquatic > Freshwater > Lake | place: USA: Lake Mendota...
ATGTTCGCGCCGATGGCTTCCTTGAGCGTGGCGTCCTCCTCGCTCTTGGTCACCATCACGACCGGCAGCGCCGGCGCGATTTCTCGGATGTCGCGGTAGGCGTCGAGCCCGCGGGTTCCGGGCATCTGCTCGTCGAGCAGCACCAGGTCGTACGGATGCCGGCGTAGCAGCTCAAGGGCATCGTCGGCGTTCAGGGCGGTCTGCACCAGGTAGCCCTTGTCGCCGAGCAGGAGCCTGTGGGGCTCGAGCAGATCCGCTTCGTCGTCCACCCACAGGATGGTTTTTGCCGGTTGCGCCATACCGGAAAGATACACGGGGCGGGCCCTGCGGATTCACGGCGGCGAGCGGCGGGGGCATTCCCCCACGGCCGCTTCACCGTGCTACAATTAGCCTGTGTTGAGCGAACCCCTCCCCTACGCCCTCGAGGCGCTGCGTTTCCCCTTCCCTGCCCTCGCCGCGCTGGCGGGACGGCTACCCCTTGGCGGCGGGCGGGAGGTCGCGCTGGCGGCCCTGTTGACCGCACGGCTGGCGCAGGGTGCGGCGGCGGCCGATGCGTTGCCGCCGGGCGATCGTGCGGCGCGCGCATCCGCGGCCAAGGTGTGGCTTGCGTCATTGGCGCTGCCCGCCACTACGCGCGTGCCTTTCGCGCGGTGTGTGGAGGCGACCACGGGTGCGCCGTTGCAGGTGGCCGGCGCCCTCCGCTCGCTGGTGGCCGCGGCCGGTGCCCACCTCGACGGGCCGTCCGTGCAGGAACTCGAGAAGCTCGCCCGCCTACTCGCCGGCAGCTGATCGCGTGAGCCACGAGCACGACATTTCGCCGCTCACGCGGATCGTCGCCCGTCTCGATCGGACGGCGGCCGGTGAGACGGCGCACGATCTCGTGGCCACCCGTTTCCCCTCGATCGACAAGGCGCTTGGCGGCGGGATCCGCCGTGGCGAGCTGGTCGTCCTGGGCGGGGACGACAGCGTGGGCTCCTCGGCGCTGGCTCTGGGGATCGCCATCCGCGGCAGCGATCGGGCGCTGTTCCTCTCGAGCGAGATGCAGCCGGAGCGGGTATACGAGCGAGCGCTCGCGATGACGGCCCGCGTGTCGCTCGAGCATATCCGACTTGGCGCAGTAGACGAGGAGGAACGGGCGCGGCTTGCGGCATCGGCGCTCGCCCTTCGCGACCAGGCGCCGGTGGTCGAGACCTTTCTCCAGGGCGGCCTCACCACCATCGAGCGGGCCATCGAGGCCACGCCGAGCGCCCCGCTCTTGGTCGTGGACACGCTCGAGGGTGTGCTCGACCGAGATCATGGGCAGGCGGACGCGCTGGGCTTCGCGGTGCTGGCCCTCAAGCGCTTGGCGCTCACCCATCAGGTGGCGGTGTTGCTCACCACGCACTTGTCCGCGCTCGACCGCGAGCGTCGCGACCGCCGTCCGCGCCTATCGGATTTCGGCATGGGTGGCGCCGTGGGTGCCCATGCCGACGTGGTGCTGGGGCTGTACCGGGAGGAGATGTACGACTTCGACCATGGCGTGTCGGGAGCGGCGGAGCTGCTGATCCTGAAGAACCGGGCCGGGGCGCGCGGCTACGTCGATCTGTACTTCGACACGAGATACGGGCGGTTCGAGGATGTGGCGGAGTAAGGGGAACCGTGTGGGTGGCTGGTTTGGGTCAACTGCAGACGGCAGACGGCAGGAACCAAAGCACGCAGAAGGGGAGGAATGCGGTACAACAACACGGGGGCGGCCGCTTCGCGGCGCCCCCGATTTCCTTTGCGGTTAGGAACATCGGGAGCCGCGCGCAGCGCTGGCTCCCAAGTCGTTCTACCGAATTCCTCCGTCACTGCGTGCTGTAGTTCCTGCCGTCTGCCGTCTGCTGTTGAGGGTCGAACCGTTCCTGCCGTACACACCCCGCTGTTAAGTTCCACCCGGACCCCGAACCAACCCCGAGGCATGCATGGCCGGTCACAGTAAATGGAAGACGATCAAGCGGGCGAAGGCCGCGACTGACAAGAAGCGGAGTTCGCTGTTCACGCGTCTCATTCGCGAAATCACCATGGCCGCCAAGCTGGGTGGCGGTGACCCGGGCGGTAATCCACGTCTGCGTACGGCCATCGACAACGCCAAGGCGGTGTCGATGCCCAAGGACAACATCGAGCGCGCCATCAAGAAGGGCACCGGCGAACTCGAAGGCGCCGACTACGCCGAAGTGCTGTACGAGGCGTACGGCCCCGGCGGCGTGGCCATCATGATTCAGGCGGTCACCGACAACCCGACGCGCACCGTGGCCGATGTGCGCCACAAGCTGTCGCGCAATAACGGCAACATGGGCACCAGCAACTCGGTGGCGTTCATGTTCGACCGGAAGGGGCAGATGACGGTGCCCGCCGACGGCGTGAACGAGGACGTGCTCATCGAAGCCGCGCTCGAGGCCGGCGCCGACGACGTGTCCAACGAAGGGGAAGTGTTCGTGATCACCACCGAGCCGGCCTCGCTGCACGCGGTGAAGGAAGGACTCGAGTCGAAGAAGTACAAGATCGACGATGCCGAACTCGCGTGGGTCCCGAAGAACACCGTGAAGGTGGAAGGCGAGAACGCCGCCAACCTGCTCAAGCTGCTGGAAGCGCTCGAAGATCTCGACGACGTGCAGAAGGTCGACGCGAACTTCGAGATGGACGAAGACGCGATGGCCGACGCGTGATGAGGGTGCCGTGAGGCTGGTGCTCGGGATCGACCCGGGCACTGCCGTCACCGGCTTCGGGGTGGTGGCGGTGGACGGCCGCACCACCACCCTTGTAGAGTGCGGCGTCATCCGCACCGAAGCGCGCGACCCGCTGCCACAGCGACTCGCCGACGTGTACGAGGGCGTCCGCGAACTCATCGCGCGACACCGCCCCGACACGCTCGCCATCGAAGACGTGTTCTACGCCAAGAACGTGCGCACCACGGTGGTCCTTGGCCACGCGCGCGGCGTGATCCTCCTCGCGGCGCAGCAGGCGGCACTCACCATTCACGAGTACCCGCCGTCGGAGATCAAGAAGGCCATCACGGGCCGCGGCGGCGCCACCAAGGAGCAGGTACAGTTCATGGTGGCCAGGCTGCTCAAGCTGAAGCAGGCGCCGCAGCCGGCCGACGCGGCCGACGGCGTGGCCGCCGCGCTCTGCGCCTGTCTCTCGGCGTCGTTGCCCAAACTCCCGCCACTCAAATTGCCCTCGCTCGCCAGCGTGAAGCTCGCGAATGCGAAGGCCTCACTCAGCTCACGCAAGACGGAGTCGCGGAAATGATCGCGCAGGTCACCGGAACACTCGCCACCAAGGAACTCGACCGCGTCGAGATCATGACCGCCGGCGGCGTGGCGTACGAATGTCTCATTCCGCTCTCGGTGTTCGAAGGGCTACCGGCCGAAGGGCAGAAGGTCACGCTGCACACGCACCTCGCCGTACGCGAAGACGCATGGCACCTGTACGGCTTCGCGCACCCCTACGAGCGCTCGGTCTTCCAAAAGCTGCTCGGCGCGAAGGGCGTGGGCCCGGCCCTCGCGCTCGGTATCCTCTCGGCGCTTACCCCCGAGCGCGTGGTGCGCGCCCTGCGCGAGAAGGACGTGACGACGCTCATGCGTGTCCCGCGCGTAGGACGCAAGAAGGCCGAGCAGATCATTCTCGACCTCGGCGACAAGATGGACGCGGTAGGCCGTGGGCCGGCCACCGGCGGTGCCCCCGCCAGCCCCGTCGCTGATGATGCGACGCGCGCGCTGTTGGCGCTTGGCTATAACCAGGCCGAAGCCGAACGCGCCGTGCGAGCCGTGATGGAGAGCGGCGCCGGTGGTGATGTGAGCACGGTCGTGCGCGGGGCGCTGGGGAAGTTGACGGGGAAGTAGTACTAACTCAATTCAACACGACTCAGCTGAAGGCTGACGACCGAAAACTGAAAGCTCCCTCGCCCCGCGAGAATCTCGTTCGGGGGAGGGAGCTTTCGGTCTTCGGTCCTCAGTCTTCAGTTCACCTACCTACCGCCGATACCCGCTCGATTCCCGCTGCGGCACGCCGCAGCTCGGGATCGTGATCGGCTGACCGTTCGGACCACTCGGTAGCGGATTCATGAGTACGCGCGAGCTGGGCTGCGGGTCTTCGCTGGCGAGATAGGCGAACATCGCCGTGAGCGTCGCGTTGTGCTTGAGATCATCGAGGATGACCTTGTCGTACGAGTCGCGGTTGGTGTGCCACGTGGTGTTGCTGTAGTCCCACGAGAGCGCGCCGAGGCTCGCCGCCGGCGCCCCACGGCAGAGGAAACTCACGTGGTCACTACCGCCACCGATGCCGCTCGGCCCGTTGAGGCGCAAGTACTGCGTGAGCTGACTCGGCATCTGCGCCATGTACTGCGCGAGACGCGGGCCGTTCTCGGGGAGGATACTCGGCCCGGTGCTCACGATGCGACCAGTGCCGTTGTCCTGATTGAAGGCGAACTGCAGCCCCTTCGACACCTCGGGATGATCAGCCGCCCACGCACCGGAGCCGTTGAGCCCCTGCTCTTCACCACTCCAGTGGCCCACGATGATCGTGCGGCTGGGATTGGGCAGCACCGTCTTGAGGAGGCGGAGCGCCTCGAGCATCGTGACGGTACCCGTGGCGTTGTCCGTGGCGCCGCTGTGTCCTTCCCAGCTGTCGAAGTGCGCCGATAGCACCACGTATTCGTCGGGCTTCTTCGATCCCTTGATCTCGGCGATCACGTTGAACACCGGCTGCTCACCGAGGAACTCGCTTTCCGCCATCAGCTTCACCTTCGGGCCCTGCGTGTTCTGCGCGAGACGGAAGAGCATGCCATAGTCTTCGCAGCCGATGTCGAACGTAGGCAGCGCGCTATTGCGCGGTGACCCGAAGATCTTGTCGATGCCAGGATACTGCGACCAGTTGCTTTCGAATACCGCCACGGCGCCGGCGGCCTTCACGTCGGCATAGAACGTGGGCACCCGCTGCGTGAGCCCCTGATATGTGGCGGTGAGGTCGCGCTGCGCGGAGTCCAGCGCCGCGGCCGTCTGCGGCGTGGCGAATTCGGCGATTTGGCTGGTCATGCGGCACGACAGGCGCGGCGCACTCGCGAGCACGATTTTCCCCTTCACGCTCGGCAGCCATGCCTTGAACTCGTCCGGCGTGCGGTACGGCGCGAGCGTGACGACATCGCCGTCTACCCACTTGCCGGCCGTGTTGCCACTCCACGACAGCATGGTGGCCTCGAGCGGCTTCACCCGCGGTGCCGTGAGCTGCGCAAACGCGACGCCGCGCTTCCACGAGTTCCAGGTGCCGTAGCGTTCCTTGCGCGCGTTCACACCGAGCTGGGAGTAGGTGGCCAGCAACCAATCCTGCGCCCGGTTCATGTTGGGCGAGCCCGTGAGGCGTGGCCCGATCGAGTCGAGCAACGCCTGCGCGAACTTCGGCGCCCGTGAACGCTGCATCCCTTCCTCGAACAGCTTCACGATGTTCGGGTCGGTGGGCGACGTGGTGCGCACGTACTCCGGCGCAGGGGCGATGGGAAGCGCCTGAGGATTGGGCGGCGTGCGCGGGGCGCCACCGGGGCGCTGGGCGTTCGCAGCCGTGGCAGCCGCGAGCGAGAGAGCAAAAAGGGAGAGGTGGCGCATGGGGGTGGGTGGAGTTGGAGAACTGAGCACCGACGACTTTCACTACGAACTACAAACTCCTCGTGAACCGCAGGGAGTTCGTAGTTCGTAGTGACAGTCGTCAGTCATCGGTACTGCGGATCGATGCAGCGGCTGGCACACTACGCCCTGGGCGACAAACCATCCACCAGACTGGTCCGGTATGCCTTCCACGCCGGCACGATGCCGATCAGCATGCCGCTGATCATCACCAGGGCGAGATAGGTGTACTCGGTTTCGCCAAGGGCGCGAAGAGCGAGGTGAATACCGAAGCGCTGTTCGATGGGCGACTGCGCCAGCGCAAGCCCGCCGTACACCAGGGCTACGCCGATGAGGCAGCCAAGGAAGGCGAGCAGCGTGCTCTCCAGCACAAGCAGCGCGAGGATCGTGCGCGGCCCGGCGCCAATGGCGCGTAGAATGGCCATCTCGCGGCGCCGTGCCTCGAGCGACGAATAGAGCGCCACGAGCATGCCGGTAATGCTTATGAGCACCGCGAACATCGCGATGACGCGCAAACCGACCTCGGCGCTCCCGATGTTCTGCCACAGTTCGCCGAGCGCGACGCCGGGGATGATGGCCGTGAGCGGTTCCACGAGATCGGTGTTCATCTCGCGCTGGAGCATGAGCGCTTCGAAGCGGTTCTTGGTGCCGACGAAGAACGCGGTGATCTGATCATCGCCATGGTCGTGCTCCGCTTCGGCCTTCGCCGTATCCACAGCGGGTTCGGCAACACGCGGCGGAGGCGCCTGCGGCGCTGGCGGAGGCGGTTCAGCGCCCGGCATCACCATCGGCGTCCCCGGCGGCGGCTCCGCCCCCGGCATCGCCATCGGCACGCCAGCCGGCGGCGCCTTCGGAATTGCCGCAGCACGTCGCTTGTTCGCCTCGATCACCGACGCAGACTTCGAGCTCGCGCTCTTCGAAGTTGCGCCCTGCCGGCTCGCGCCACTCTCGCTCGCGCCTTTGGCAGCACCGCCGCTGGCCCCGTACTCCCCTTCCCCGTGCATCGCCTCGATGCCTTCGAGGGTGACGTATACCGACCGATCGATCGGCGTGAACGTGCGCTGCAGCACCCCCACGACGCGGAACGGATGCGCCTCGTGATTGCTCGTGCCGATGTCACGGAGCCCATGCGTGACCACCACGGGCGTCCCCACCGTGTATTTCAGACGCTCGGCCACGTCCCAGCCGATCACCACTTCGCTGTCGGCCTGCGCCACGCGTCCTGCCGTGAACGACAGGCGGCCGTCCTTGCGGAAGCGATAGCGCTCGTAGAACGCCGTGCTCGTCCCCACTACGCGAAAGCCGCGGTGGCTGTCGCCCAGCGAGTACGGCACCACCCACTTCACCGCGGGATGCTGCTGCCACCGCTCCATGGTGCGGAGCTGCACGCTCCCCGACGCGTTGCCGATCCCGAACACGGTGCTGAGCAGCACCTGCAGCGTGCCACCGCGCGCGCCCACGATGAGGTCGACGCCGCGAATGGTGCCAGCGAAGCTGTCGCGCACACCGGCGCGCACCGTTTCGATCCCCACGAGCAGCGTCACCGAGAGCGCGATGCTGGCCACGGTGAGGGCGGTCGTGAGCTTGCGGCTGCGAAGTGAAGCGAACGCAAGTCGCAGAATGAGCATCATGTGGCACCGTCCGTCGACGGGGCACGCGTGACCTTCGCCGCCGTATTGATCTCGGCAAGTTCCACGATGCGCGAAAAGAGCGGCATGAGCGTGTGATCGTGACTCACGAACACCAGCGTCGCATTCGCCTTCTCGCACGAGCGGAAGAGTAATTCGAGGAATTGCTCGCGGCGGTCGGTGTCGAGCGCGCTGGTTGGCTCGTCGGCAATCACCACTTCGGGGCTCCCGATGAGCGCGCGCGCCGCAGCGACTCGCTGCTGCTGCCCTACGCTCAACTCGCCGATGGGCGTATCGAGATAGCGGGCGATATCGAGCTGGCCGGCCACATCGCGCACGGCCGCGTCGAACGAAAGACCACCCAAGCGCGCCCGCCGTTCGGACTCCAGCCGAATGGGCAGCAGGATGTTCTCCCGCACCGAGAGGTACGGGATGAGGTTGAACATCTGGAACACGTAGCCCAGGTGTCGCGCACGAAAGGCATCGCGTGCGCCGTTGGACATGGTGGTGAAATCCTGTCCCAGCACCTTCACCTGTCCGGCGGACGCGCGCAGCACGCCCGCAAGAAGGCCGAGCAGCGTGGTCTTGCCACTGCCGCTCGGCCCATGGAGGAACACCGTCTCGCCACGCGCGATCGACAGTGCGTCGATCGCGATCACATCATGGCCGGGCCGGTAGGCGAATCGGAGCTTCGACAGTTCGACGGCCGCGGACATCCGCGCGGAAGCCGACGACGTCGGAGAGGTCATGCGAGCGGGTGTTTACTTGGCGGAGTACGGCTCGACCTTGAGCCCCTGCAACGTGTAGCCCACGGTGCCATAGGGGCTCTCGACCGACGCGATCTTGAGCGTGCCCGACATCCACACGGCGTCGAACAAATTGAGTTTGATCGCCTTCTTGCCGCTCATCTCGACCATCACGATCTGATTCGGCGGCGGCGGCGGCGTGTGCACGCAGGCGCCGTAATACGGCACTAGCAGGAACTCGGCGCCTTCTTCCTGGAAGTCGTCGAGCGGCACCACGAAGCCCGGGATACGCACCTGCTTCCCCTCGAGCTTCTTGAGCGTATCGGTCGCCTTGCCGTTCGTGTAGTCGAGACCGGCGAGCACGCGCCAATCGATGTTGATCGCGGCCTGCGGCGCCGTTGCCGCGACCGGTGAGGGCTTGTCGCCAGCGCGCACGGGCGACGTGACCGCCACACGCTTCGAAACCGGGGGTACGGCCGGACGGGTAAACGCCGATCCCACCACCACGAGGGTGGCGAGGCCGGCAACGGACAGCAACGTATTGGAACGACGCGTCATGTAAGTCTCGTGGGCAGAACGGTTACCTCAATGTACGCGAAACACATCGGAATGTTGCCCTGCCCCAGCGCCGACCCCTTTCGGTATATTTGCGGCCATGTCCCGCGCCGAGATCACCACCCCCGAAGCCCTCTCCGAAGAGGGGCTGGTCGAACTGTCGCTCCGTCCGCAGCGGCTGGCGGAGTTCATTGGCCAGAAGAAGGTCAAGGAGAGTCTCGCCATCGCCATCGAGGCGGCCAAAGCGCGGCGGGAGCCGTTGGACCACATCCTCTTCTTCGGCCCCCCGGGATTGGGCAAGACCACGCTCGCCGATCTGATGGCCCGCGAACTGGGGGTGAACCTCACCACCACCTCGGGCCCGGCACTCGAGAAACCCAAGGATCTTGTGGGCCCGCTCACCAACCTGCGCGAGGGCGATGTGCTGTTCATCGATGAGATCCATCGCCTGCGTCCCGTGATCGAGGAGTTCCTCTATCCCGCGATGGAGGACAACAAGATCGATGTGCGCCTCTCCGACGGCCCCAACGCGCAGACGGTGCCCATCGAGATCCAGAAGTTCACGCTGGTGGGGGCGACCACGCGCCTCGGCATGCTCACGGCCCCCATGCGCGCGCGATTCGGTCTCGTGCACCAGCTGGCGTTCTATCCGGTGGAAGAGCTCGAGATCATCGTGCGCCGCACTGGCGATGTGCTCAAGGTGGAGATGGATGCCGCCGGCGCCCACGAGATTGCCAAGCGATCACGGGGCACCCCGCGGGTGGCCAACCGCCTGCTGCGCCGGGTGCGTGACTATGCGCAGGTACGCGCCAACGGCCGCATCACGCTCGATGTAGCGCAGGCTGCCCTCGCCCTGCTCGATGTGGACCACTTCGGCCTCGACGACATGGATACGCGCCTGCTGCGAGCCATTATCGAAAAGTTCGACGGCGGGCCCGTGGGGCTCGGCACCATCGCCGCCGCCATCGGTGAGGACGCGAGCACCATCGAGGACGTGTACGAACCCTTCCTCGTGCAGCACGGCTTCCTGCAGCGTACCCCGCGAGGCCGCATCGTGACCGCACACGCGTACCGGCACCTGGGCTTCACCCCGCCCACGGGTGCGGCGGAGCAGACGGGGCTCTTCTAGCGCTCCGCACCGATCACACTCACGTCGGCGAGATAGAACTTTCGGTCCGGTCTCCTGATCCTATCAGTAAGCAGGTGGGACGAAGCTCCGGATCCGCGTGAGGAATCCATGCCGAGCCGTTGCGCAGCCGCCCCGATTCGATTGTCTTTCGCCTCCTCATGTCCGAATCGTCCGAACACGCGACTGCGCCGGCGCTCATCGGCTCGCGCACGTCCGACTACGATTACGAGCTCCCCGAATCGCACATCGCGCAGCGGCCTATTGAGCCGCGCGATGCGAGTCGGTTACTCGTGCTCGATCGCCGCGACGGTTCACTCGCGCACCGTACCTTCCGCGACGTCCTCGACCTGATTCCCGACGGCGACGCGATCGTACTGAACACGACCAAGGTGTTCAAGGCGCGTTTGCTGGGACATCGCGAGAGCGGGGGACCGGCCGAGATCCTGCTCCTGCGCCCCGCCGAGGGTGTGACGGACGGCCTGCATTTCGAGGCGATGATCCACCCGGGCGGCAAGCTGCGTCCCGGACGTGTGGTCACCATTGCCGACGACCTCAAGGTGGAAATCGTCGACACCACGCCGAAGCGCACGCGCATCGTGAAGCTCGTCACGGATGGCGACGCCATGACCGCCGTGGAGCGCCATGGGCATGTGCCGTTGCCGCCGTACATCGAGCGGGCTGACGAGGCGGGCGACACCGCGCGCTACCAGACGGTCTATGCCAATCAGGCGGGATCGGTGGCGGCGCCCACCGCAGGGCTGCACTTCACCGACGACCTGCTCGCGCGTCTCGATGCCAAGGGCATCGAACGGGTGAACATCCTGCTGCACGTCGGCGCGGGCACCTTCCGCCCCGTTAGCGACGACGACCCGTCGCAGCATGTGATGCACGAGGAGTGGTGCGAGGTGAGTGCCGAGGCGGCCGCACGCCTCAACGCCATCCGGGCCCGTGGCAACAAGATCTGGGTGGTGGGCACGACCGGCGTGCGCACGCTGGAAACGGTCACCGACGCGCACGGCATCGTACAGCCCTATCAGGGCAACACGGACATCTTCCTGCGCCCGCCCTATCAGTTCCGCGGCGTGGACCATCTGATCACGAACTTCCACTTGCCGAAGTCGACGCTGATCATGCTCGTGGCGGCCTTCGCCGGGTTCGACGCCACGATGCACGCCTATCGGACGGCGGTGGCCGAGCAGTACCGGTTCTATTCCTACGGCGACGCGATGGCGATCGTGTAACCTGACGCCGGTTTCCGCTACCTTTCCGCGGTGACCAGCCCGTTCCGCTTTCAGACCACCCACACCGACGGCCATGCCCGCGCCGGGGTCTTCACCACGCCCCATGGCGATGTGCAGACCCCGCAGTTCATGCCCGTCGGCACCCTCGCGAGCGTCAAGTCGCTCGACCCCGAGGATCTCACGCGCCTCGGCGCCACCATGATCCTCGCCAATGCGTATCACCTCCGCCTGCGGCCCGGCGACGAGATGATCCGTACCATGGGCGGGCTGCACCGGTTCATGCAGTGGCACGGCCCCATCCTCACGGATAGCGGGGGCTTTCAGGTGTTCTCCCTCGAGGGGCTCCGCACCATCCAGGAAGAGGGGGTGGAGTTCCGCAGCCATCTGGACGGGTCGCTGCAGCAGTTCACCCCCGAAAGCGTGATGCAGATCGAGCGCAATCTTGGCGCCGACGTCATCATGCAGTTCGATCACGTGGTGCCGGGGCAGTCGCCGCACGATCTCGCGAAGGTCGCCATGGAGCGCAGCATCCGCTGGCTCGAGCGGTGCCAGGTGGCTTTCGATCGGTTGCAGGCCGAGGATACGCTCGCGCCCACGCCGGTCCAGGCGCTGTTTCCCATCGTGCAGGGGGGCATTCACGCCGACCTGCGTCGGGATTCGGCGCAGGCCATCACGAACACCGGTGACTGGGTGGGGTATGGGATCGGCGGGCTGTCCGTGGGGGAGGCGAAGCCCGATATGTACGCCATGCTCGACGTGGTGAACGAGGTGCTCCCCACCGACAAGCCGCGTTACCTCATGGGGGTGGGCTTCCCGGAGGATCTCGTGGAGGGGGTCGCCCGCGGGGTCGACCTGTTCGACTGTGTTGCGCCGACGCGTATGGGGCGGACCGGCGCCTTTTTCACCGCGACCGGCCGCAAGAACATCAAGAACGCCCAGTGGCGGCTCGATGGGTCTCCGCTGGAGGAGGGGTGCAGCTGTGCGGCGTGCACCCGGTTTTCCAAGGCCTATCTGCGGCACCTGTTTGTGGCCGAAGAGATTCTCGGCCTCCGCCTCCTGAGCCTGCACAATGTACATTTCCTCGTCGCCTTGATGCGCGATGCGCGGGCCGCCGTTCAGGCCGGCACGTTCCAAGGCTGGAGCCGTGAGTGGCTCGCCCGTTATCACTCGAGCAAAACCAAGTCATGACCGTGCCCGTCTTCGCCAGCTTCGCCCTCCTGCAGGCCGCTCCCACGGCCGCCATCCCGCAGATGATTTTCATGTACGGGGCGATTTTCGCGATCTTTTACTTCGTGCTCATCCGGCCGCAGCAGAAGCAGCGCAAGCAGCACGAAGAGCGTGTGAAGACACTCAAGAAGGGCGACGAGATCGTCACCGCCGGCGGCATCGTCGGCGAAGTGCTGCACATCGCGTCGCAGGGGAAGGACGGCGCGGCCACCCTCGCCGATCGCATCACCATCAAGTCGGGCGAAAGCAAGCTCATCGTCGAACGCGGTCGCATTGCGGCCGTGGGCGGCAGCGCCCCCGTGGCGTAAGTCGCTTTTTCACCGTTCTCGCACAGCGCCCGTGTCCCTGCTCGATATCCACGTCCTCGGCTCCCCCATTCTCCGTCAGGAGACCGAGGTGGTTACCCAGATCACGCCCGAACTCCGCCGCCTGGTCGACGACATGTTCGACACCATGGAAGCGGCCAAGGGCGTGGGGCTCGCCGCACCGCAGGTGGGGCGCTCCGAACGGCTGTGCGTGGTGGACGCGGACGACATGCGCCTCGTGGTGATCAACCCCGAGATCGTGCACAAGGAAGGCGGGCTCGTACGCGGGGAGGAAGGGTGCCTTTCCATTCCCGAGATCTACGCCGACGTGGACCGCTTCGCGCGCATCACGGTACGGGCGCAGGACATCGACGGCGCGTGGTACGAGATCGAGAACGCCGCGAACCTGCTCGGCCGTTGCCTGCAGCATGAAATCGATCACCTGCACGGCAGGATGTTCACCGATCGCCTGAGCCTGCTCAAGAAGCGGTCGGCGATGAAGGAGTGGGAGAACTACGAGAAGGCCAAGTATCCGAAGAACGTGCGCGTGCTTCCCGTCGGCGATCTGCCGCCGGAGAAGGACGGCGCCAACGCATAAGGGAGTCGGCGCCCCGTGAGAATTCTCTTCTGGGGCACGCCAGACTTCGCCGTGCCGCCGTTGCGCGCCCTCATCGGTGAAGGGCACGAGGTGGTGGGCGTGGTCACGCAGCCCGACAAGCCGCGCGGGCGCTCACGCACGCAGCTCGACCCGTCGCCGGTGAAGGTGGTGGCGCTCGAGGAGGGCATCCCGGTGCTGCAGCCGCTCAAGCCGCGCGGCGACGAGTTCCTGCAGCAGATGCGCGACCTCGCGCCCGACATCTCGGTGGTGGTGGCCTACGGGCACATTCTCCCGAAGGCCGTCATCGACCTGCCGCCGCACGGCACGCTCAACATTCACGCGTCGTTGCTGCCAGAGCTGCGCGGCGCCGCGCCCATTCAGGCGAGCATTCTGCAAGGGATGCCCGAAACGGGCGTGACGATCATGCAGATGGTGCCGGCCCTCGATGCCGGCGACATGCTGCATGTGCTGCGCATCCCCATCAGTCCCGAGACCACCTACGGCGAACTGCACGATCAGCTGGCCGAGATGGGAGCGCTGGCCATCGTACAGGCGCTCACGCTCATCGAGGCCGGGGCATCGCGCGCCGTGCCGCAGGACCACGCACGCAGCACGTATGCGCCGAAGATCGAGCGGCACATGGCACGGCTCGATTTCACGCAGCCGGCGGATGTGGTGTCGCGCGTGTCGCGGGCCTTCGACCCGCGCCCTGGGTCATTTGCGCACCTCAAGGGCCTGGATGTGAAGTGCTTCGGCGCACGCGTGTTCGGCGACGGCACCGACGGCGCGCTCGACGAGCCCACGCGTTCAAGCCCGCCCGGCACGGTGCGTAGCGCCGATGACCATGGTCTCCTGGTCCGCTGTGGCGTAGGCGCCGTGTGCTTCACCGATGTGCAGCCCAGTGGCAAGCCGCGCATGACGGCCGCCGCGTGGGCGCGCGGGCGCGGTGTGCAGGCGGGAGACGTGTTCGACGCACTCCACGACCTGCCGCAGTCCAGCACCGGCGCGTGACCTTCGTGAAGCGCCCGTATCAAGGCACCCAGAAGGGCCCCGACGTGACGGAGTCACGCACAGCGGCCGCCAACGTGCTCGCCGACTTGCGCGCCGGGCAGTTACTCGACGCGGCGTTCGAACGGCGTACCACGACACTCGACACGCGCGACCGGCGCTGGGTGCAGGAGCTCGTGTGGGGGACGCTGCGCACGCGCAGCCTGCTCGATGCCGTGCTCGCCGAGCGCGTGCGCGGCGGCATCGCCAAGCTCGACGTGGACGTGGCCGACCTGCTGCGGATCGGCGCGTACCAGCTCATGTCGATGGACAGCGTGCCGCCGTATGCCGCCATCGGGCAGACGGTGCAGCTCACCAAGCAGCGGCATGGTATCGGGGCGAGCAAGCTGGCCAACGCGGTGTTGCGGCGCATCGATCGCGAACGCGACGCGATTGCGCCACCGGTGCCCGTCGACCCGCTCGACGCGCTCGCGCAGGAGTTCTCGCATCCAAGTTGGGTCGTGCAGCGGTGGGCGGAGCGCTGGGGACTCGATGGCACGCGCGCGCTGCTCGACGCGAACAATGCGCCGGCGAGCATCGTGGTGCGCCCCTATGGCATGGAGCGCGAGCCGCTCGATGGGATGCTGCAGACGGCGGGCGTGGATACGCACGACGTACCGCTCGTGCCTGATTCGCTGCGCCTCTCCGGCAGTGTGGCGCTCACCGAACTCGGGGCGTTCAAGCAGGGGGCGTTCTACGTGCAGGATCCCGCGGCGACGCTCGTGGCGATGTACGCGCACGTGCCGGAAGGTGGTACAGTGGCCGACTTGTGCGCGGCGCCTGGGAGCAAGTCGCTCGAGCTCGCGCGCCGCGCCGGGCTGGTGATCGCGGCCGATCGCAACAGCGCGCGCGTGGATCGCATGCTCCAGGGATTCGGCCGTCTCGACGCCGAACGTCTGCAGGTGATCGTGGCCGACGCCACCCAACCCGCGCTGGCACCGGTCGATGCCGTCCTCGTGGATGTGCCCTGCACCGGCACCGGCACCTTCCGCCGTCACCCCGATGCGCGTTGGCGGCTACGCGTGAGCGACTTCGCGGTGCTGGGCGCCCTGCAGAAGAAGATCTTGCGCAGTGCGGCCACACTGGTGAAGCCCGGCGGTTTGCTGGTGTACAGCACCTGCTCGCTCGAACTCGAAGAGAACGACGATCAGGTCCGTGCATTCCTCGACGCACATCCCGAGTTCTCTCTGGAACCGCCACCGGCTGGTACTGTACCAGCCGAGGTGCTCGACGGGGATGTCCTGCGCGTGCTGCCGCACGTGCACGGATTCGATGGTTCGTACGCGGCACGACTCAGGAGGGCCGCCTGATGGCGACCGAGAAGAAGACGGCGAAGACGCGCCGCCGCAGCACCACGACGCTCAAGACCTGGAGCACGCGCGCCCTCCTCGCGCTCGTGGCCGGCGCGTCGATTGGCGCGGGCGCCGGCGTGATGACGGTGAACAAGCTCGAACCGGGCCGCGGCACCGGCGTGGACTCGCTGGCGGTGATGCTGGACAGCATTGCCCGTGGAAAGGTTTCCACGGGAGGCGCGAAGGACGATTCGGCGCAGAGTGCGAAGCGCGCGGCGCCCGCTGATTCTGTGGCGACGCCGGAGGTGGAACTCATTGCCGTGCCCGCACTCACCGACTTCGAAGAGGGGGCGGCGCGCAACGCGCTGCTCGATGCCGGCCTGCAGGTGGGAGAGGTGCAGTTTCAGGCGTCTCCCAAGCCCGCGGGCACCGTGCTCTCCAGCATCCCCATCGCTGGCTCCAATGTGGCACCCAACACCCCCGTGACCCTCGTGCTCAGCGATGGCCGACCGAGTGTAACCGATACGCTGTCCCCTTCCTTCGCCAAGCCTGCCCCATGAGCGTTCGCATTGCCCCGTCCGTTCTCAGCGCCGACTTCCGTAAACTCGGCGAGGAAATCGCCATGTGCGACGCCGGCGGCGCCGACTGGATTCACGTGGATGTCATGGACGGCCGCTTCGTGCCCAACCTGTCGTTCGGCGTGAAGGTCATCGAGGCGGTGAAGAAGAGCACCACCAAGGTGGTGGATGTGCACCTCATGGTGCTCGAGCCGGAGAACTACTTCGACGACTATGTAAAGGCCGGCGCCGACGTACTCACCATTCACGTGGAAGCGGCGCCGCACCTCGATCGCCAGATCATGCGCATCAAGGAGCTGGGCGTGAAGGCCGGGGTGGCACTCAACCCTGGTACGCCGCTCAGCGCCATCGAAGAGGTGGTGCACCTGCTCGACCTCGTGCTCATCATGAGTGTGAACCCGGGCTACGGCGGGCAGAAGTTCATCCCGTACTCGGTGGACAAGATCGAACGCGCGCGTTTTCTGCTCGATCAGGCACAGAGCAGCGCCGTACTCGAAGTGGACGGCGGCATTTCGCGCGACACGATTCACGCGTGCTGGAAGGCCGGTGCGGATACGTTCGTGGCCGGTAATGCCGTGTTCGGCGCAGCGCATCCGCAGCAGGAGATCGCCGTGCTGCGCAACCTCTGCTCGGAAAGCGTATGACCGTCAAGCAGCAGTGGATGGTGGTGCTCGGCATCGTAGCCGTCCTCGCCGGCGGCGGCTTTACCGCGTCACACTTCCTCAAGGACGAACTCACCAGCATCGGCGTGGGCAGCGATGCGCCGGGGTTTGCCGCGGCCACACTCGACGCGCCTGCCAAGATGAAGTCGCTCAGCGACTACCGCGGCGAGGTAGTGGTGCTGAACATCTGGGCCACGTGGTGCATCCCGTGCCGTACCGAGATGCCGAGCATGGAGAAGCTCTTCAAGGAGCTCGGCCCCAAGGGACTCAAGATGGTCGCGGTGAGCGTGGACAACGCCGGCGAAGAGCAGAAGATCCGCGACTTCGCCAAGGAATACGGGCTCACCTTCGAGATTCTTCACGATGGCGCGGGTGCCATTCAGGGCATCTATCGCACCACGGGCGTGCCGGAAACGTTCGTGCTCGATCGCGACGGCGTGATCCGCAAGAAGTGGATCGGCGCCGACGACTGGGCGTCGGAAGGGAACAAGCGCCTGCTCGAGCAGCTGCTCGCGCAGCCCAAGTCATAAGCGCACCCGCCATCGTGCGCGTCCTCGGCATCGAGACCTCCTGCGACGAAACGTCGGCGGCCGTCGTGAGCGGCACGCCCGATGCCATGGCGCTCGAGTCGCTCGTGATTCTGTCGCAGGACGTGCACCGCCTGTTCGGCGGCGTGGTGCCGGAGATCGCGAGTCGTCAGCACCTCACCGGCATCGTGCCGGCGGTCGACGCCGCGCTGCGTGATGCAGGCGTGCGCGTGGGTGAGCTCGATGCAATTGCCGTGACGTATGCGCCGGGGCTCGTTGGCGCACTGCTCGTGGGTACCAGCTACGCCAAGGCGCTCGCATACACGCACGATGTGCCGGTGGTGCCGGTGCACCATCTCGAGGGGCATCTCTTCGCCACGTTGCTCGAGCACGCCAACGCCGCGCCACCATTCACGGCGCTGCTCGTGAGCGGCGGGCACACGCTGCTCCTCGACGTGCCCGCGTGGGGGCGCTACACGCTGCTCGGTCAGACGCGCGACGACGCGGCCGGTGAGGCGTTCGACAAGGTGGCGAAGCTGCTTGGCCTGCCATATCCCGGCGGGCGTCCCATCGAGCAGTTGGCGGCCACGGCCGAGAATCCGGAGCACGGGCATGCGCATTACTTCGCGCGCCCCATGTTGCGCCGTCGTGCCGTGGTGACTGACGAGGACTACTACGACTGTTCGTTCAGCGGCCTCAAGACGGCAGTGCTGCACGCGGTTCGCGCCTCGGAGAAGGCGGGCACACTCGACCACGACCGGGCGAGTATCGCGCGCGGTTTTCAGGACGCGGTCATCGACACGCTGGTGGAGAAGACCTATCGCGCCGCCAAGGCGCATCGACGCGGCCGGGTGGTGCTGGGCGGCGGGGTGGCGTGCAACGGCGCGCTGCAGCAGGCCATGCGGGAGCGGTTCGCCGGGCGCGGTGGTGACGTGTTCGCCCCCTCGCCGCGACTCGCCACGGACAATGCGGCGATGATCGCGGCGGCGGGGCTCTTCCGCGCCATGCGGGGCGAGTGGGCCGATCCGTCATTCACGGCGCAGGCCTCGCTCCCGATCCCGGGGCTGGTTTCGCACTCGACTACCCACAGCGGCTAATTTCCCCGCATGCTTTCCCCCATTCAGCACCTTCCCGCGAACTTTCAGCTCGGCCCCCTCGAAGTCACCGGCTTCGGGCTGGCAGTGCTGGCCGCGTTCGCCATCTCACAGATCATCTGCCAGCGCGAGCTGTGGCGGCGTGGCTTCGACAAGGAAGCCGATGCCATCCCCGACATCGTGCTCGCAGCGCTGGTGGGCACGCTGATCGGCGCGAAGACCTACTACGTGGTGCTCACCGGCGACCCGGGGGCGTTCCTGAGCCGCGGCGGCTTCGTGTTCTGGGGCGGCTTCATGGGCGCCGTGGCGCTCTGCTGGGCGGTCATCAAGGCCAAGAAGCTCAACTTCCTGCGCATCGCGGATGTGGCGGGCATCGCCATCGCCGCCGGGTACAGCGTGGGGCGCACGGGGTGCTGGGCGGTGGGCGACGACTACGGACGGCCGTGGAACGGCTTCCTCGCCACGCAGTTCCCCGAGGGCGCGCCGCCGAGCACGGTGAGCGTGATGAGCAGCCAGTTCGGGGTAACGTTTCCCGCGGGCACGAACCCCATGGATGTGGTGGCGGTGCACCCCACGCAGCTGTACGAGACGCTGATGGGGTTCATCATGTTCCTGGTGGTGTGGAATCTCCGGAAGCACACCAACAAGGAAGGGTGGCTGTTCGGCGTCTACTGCATCGTGGCGGGTGTCGAGCGCTTCATCGTGGAGTTCTTCCGCGCCAAGGACGACGCGCTGACAGTGGGGCTGACGACGGCACAGATCATTGCCATCACGATCTTCACGATCGGGGTGGGGCTGATCGTTTCTCGGCGGCGGCCTGTTCCGGCCGCGACCTGATTGGGTGCTGCGGCGAGCTGGTGCAACAGCAGACGGCAGACGGCAGGAACTACAGCACGCAGTTGGGGAGGAATGTGGTAGAACAACACGGGCGCGGCCGCTTTGCGGCGCGCCCGATTTCCTTTGTGGTAGGGCTATCGGCAGCGCGCGCAGCGCAGCTGCCGTGTTGTTCTTCCGAATGCCTCCCGTACTGCGTGCTGTAGTTCCTGCCGTCTGCCGTCTGCTGGTAGGGGAGCTCAGCGGAGGCGCGCGAAGCGAAAGAATGCAGCAGGCTCTCCCCAATCCCGACTCCCTCATTCCCCATTGCGCGCAATACCGTAGTTCGTGTATACTCCATTACACCTGTTGAGAAACATTCTCATCTACTCCCGTGCGCTCGGTTTCCCTCCCTACTCTCCAGACCGCTGACACCGCCCCGCGCACCACGTGCGCGTTGAGCGCCTGTCGCGCCGGAACCCGCGCCACCGTCGTCGACATCGAGTGCTCCGGCGACGAAGCCTGCCGCCTCCGCGCCCTCGGGCTCTGCGAAGGCACCGCCGTCAACATCATCGATGCGCGCGATGCCATGCTCGTCGAAGTCCGTGGCACCCGCCTCGCGCTCGGCTCGGCGCTCACGGCGGGCATCACCGTGCAGCCCGTCGCGGCGCGCGCCTAGTCGCCGCCTGAGGGCGCCGGCGACCCACTTTCCGGTGTCGCGCGCATTTCGCGAGACCCGACCGTGATTCCGTGACGACTATTCCACCCGCGCCGACCGGTGATTCCCCGGTTGTGAACGACGCCCGTCACGAGTCGCGCTCCACCGATGTGCGCACCAACGACGCCGCCCTCCGGGTTGCCATCATCGGCAACCCCAACACCGGCAAGACCACGCTCTTCAACGCCCTCACCGGGCTGCGCCAGCGTGTGGGCAATTTCGCCGGCGTCACCGTCGAGCGCGTCGAGGGCGGCTTCAAGGGCCCCGACGGCCGGCGCATCACCGTGCTCGATCTGCCCGGCAGCTATTCGTTGTCAGCCGGCTCGCCCGACGAACAGGTCGCGCTCGAAGTGCTGCTCAACCGCGACGCCGATCACTGGAAGCCCGATGTGGTGCTCGTGGTCGTCGATGCGGTGCACCTCGAGCGCAATCTCTTCCTCGCCAGCCAGGTCATCGAGCTCGGCGTGCCCGTCGTCGTTGCGCTCAACCAGTTCGACGTCGCCCAGAACGAAGGGATCACGATCGACGTCCCCGAGCTCATTCATGAACTCGGCGTGCCCGTCGTGCCCACGGTCGCGAAACGGGGCGAGGGGCTCGAGCCCCTCAAGAAGGCGATCATTACCGCGACCACGCTGTCGGCGCCGGTGCGCAAGTTCACGCTGCCGCCCACCGTGCGCGATGCGCTCGCTCCGCTCACCGCCTGTCTCACCAGCGCCGGACTCACCGACAGCGCGGCCGGCATGGAAGCGCTGCGCCTCCTGGGTGTGCAGAAGACCGAGGCCCATCTGGCCACCGTGCCGCACTTGCCGACGGCAGTGCAGGACGCCATCGCCGCACTGAAGCACGGCGGCTTTACCCCCAACCGTCTCGAGAGCGAACTGCGCTACGCGTGGATCGCCGAGGTGGTGGAGAAGACCGTCTCGCGCCCCCGGAACATCAAGCAGAACCTCAACGATCAGATCGATCGCGTGGTCCTGCACCGTATGTTCGGCCCGGTCATCTTCCTCGTGCTCATGGCCGTCGTCTTTCAGGCCGTCTTCTCGTGGGCCGCCCCCCTCATGGACGGCATCGAGGTCCTCATCGGCGCCGTGGGTGGTGCCGTGGGCGATCGCATGGCCGACGGCGACCTCAAGTCGCTCGTGGTCGATGGCGTGATCGGCGGGGTGGGATCGGTGCTCGTGTTCCTGCCGCAGATCGCCATCCTGTTCGCGTTCATCACGCTGCTCGAACACTCCGGGTACATGGCCCGTGCGGCGTTCCTCATGGACCGCGTCATGCGCACCGTGGGGCTGCACGGGAAAAGCTTCATCCCCATGCTCTCAGGGTACGCCTGCGCCGTGCCGGGAGTGATGGCCACACGCACCATCGAAGACCCGAAAGACCGCCTCGCCACGATCATGGTGGTGCCGCTCATGAGCTGTTCGGCGCGTCTGCCGGTGTACACGCTGCTCATCGGGGCGTTCGTGCCCGCCACATCGCTCATCCCCGGGCTCACGCTGCAGGGCGCCACCATGCTGGGCATGTACCTGCTCGGGACGGTCGTGGCACTGCTGGTGGCGGCCGTGTTCAAGCGCACCCTGCTCAAGGGGCCTGTGCGCCCCATGATTCTCGAGCTGCCGCCGTACCGCCTGCCCAGCGCGTGGTCGCTGCTGGTGAGCGTGGCGCAGCGGTGTCAGCTGTTCCTGCGCCGAGCGGGCACGGTGATTCTTGCCCTCAGCATCGTGCTGTGGGCCATGGCCACCTTCCCGCGCACCACCGTCGACAGCGCGCTGCCCGAGGAAGTGCAGCAGGAACAGCAGCTCGAGCATTCGGTGCTCGGACAAATCGGCCATGCCATCGAACCCATCGTGCGTCCGCTGGGGTATGACTGGAAGATCGGCGTGAGCATCGCCGCCAGCTTCGCCGCCCGTGAAGTGTTCGTGAGCACCATGGGCACGATCTACGGCGTGGGCAGCGAGAACGAGGCGGCCCTCACGCGGAAGCTGCAGACCGAGACCAACGCCGTGACTGGCAAGCGTGCCTACACGACGCTCGTGGCGATCGGACTCATGGTGTTCTACGTGTTCGCCCTGATGTGTATCAGCACCGTGGCCGTCACCGTGCGCGAAGCGGGCGGCGGCGCGCTCGGATGGAAGTGGGCCACGATTCAGTTCGTGTACATGCTGGCCCTGGCCTACGTCGGCGCGTGGATCGTGTACGCTGGCGGTACCGCGCTCGGTCTCGGAGGGTGAGATGCCGATGGATACGCTGGTCGTACTGCTGATCGTGGCTGGCGCCGCTGCGTATGTGGGGCGGATGGCGTGGCGATCGATCGCGGCGGCGCGCAAACCCAAGCACGGGTGTGGGGCGGACTGCGGGTGCGGGCATTAGGGGGCTGACGTTCTGCGCGTGCGACAAACAGCAGACGGCAGACGGCAGGAACTACAGCACGCAGTGCGGGAGGAATTCGGTATAACCACCCGGCGGTCTGCGCTTCGCGCGCCGCCGATGTCCCCACCGCAAAGGAAATCGGGCGCCCCGCGAAGCGGTGGCGCCCGTTTTGTTCTACC
>Ga0164293_10001133_pt1 | contig 22332 bp, 20 predicted proteins | sample GEODES118metaG_FD_111487 | JGI IMG/M metagenome (GOLD analysis project Ga0164293, IMG submission 111487) | Eutrophic lake water microbial communities from Lake Mendota, Wisconsin, USA - GEODES118 metaG | ecosystem: Environmental > Aquatic > Freshwater > Lake | place: USA: Lake Mendota...
CCGTGTCGGCGACCTCGACGATGCGACCGTCGTGCAGCACGACGTCGGCGCGACGATCCTGTGCGCCGTCGACGACACGTCCGCCGACGAGGACGATGCGCTCGCCCATCACGCCACCTCACCGAGCGACGCGCTCGACGACTCGCCCACGAGGAGGTCGTAGAGCACGGCCATGCGCACGGCGACGCCGTTTGCGACCTGGCGGTGGATGAGGGAATTCGGCAGCGCGGTCGGATCGACGAGCATCTCGACTCCCCTGTTCATCGGACCGGGATGCATGATCACCGCACCTTCGGGGAGACGGGCGACTCGGCGGGCATCCAGACCAAAATACGTGGCGTACTCGCGCAGGTTCGGCACGTGCCCTTGTGTCATGCGCTCGCTCTGCAGTCGCAGCATGTACAGCACGTCGGTGCGACCGATGACGTCGTCGAGTCGGTGCGCCACCTCGACCGGCCAGTGACCGATGTCGGGGGGAAGCAGCGTCGGCGGGGCGACGAGCACGACCTTCGCCCCGAGCATCGTGAACGCCGCGATGTTGCTCCGGGCGACGCGACTGTGCTTCACGTCGCCGACGATGGTGAGCGTGAGCCCGTCGAAGCGGTCGCGCTGCAATGCTTCGCGCACCGTGTAGCAGTCGACGAGCGCCTGCGTCGGATGCTCGTGCCAACCGTCCCCGGCGTTGACGATCGCCGCGTTCGTCCATTGCCGGATCTGCCACGGCACCCCGCTCGACTTGTGCCGCACGACGAAAGCGTCGACTCCCATGTCGGTGATCGTCTCGATCGTGTCGCGCAGACTCTCACCCTTGTTCACGCTCGACGTCGACACGCTGAACGACATCGTGTCGGCGGAGAGTCGCTTGGCCGCCGTCTCGAACGACAGCCGCGTGCGGGTGGAGTCCTCGTAGAAGAGGCTGACGACGGTGCGTCCGCGCAGGGCCGGAACCTTGGGAACCGGGCGTGAATTCACCTCGACCATGTGGTCGGTGAGCGCGAGCAGACGCACGAGCCCGTCGTGGCCGAGCTCGCCGATGCCGAGGAGGTGTCGCATCGCGCTCATGACCCGACCTCGACGGTGACGCCGTCACGGGTTGCCGACACGTCGTCGCGCCGGTGCGTCGGCAGGTTCTTGCCGACGTAATCGGGACGGATCGGCAACTCACGGTGTCCGCGGTCGACGAGCACGGCGAGCTGCACCGCCCGCGGTCGCCCGTAGGTGTTCAGTCCCTCGAGTGCGGCGCGCACGGTGCGCCCGGTGTACAGGACGTCGTCGACGAGCACGACGATCGCATCGTCGATCGGTGCGTCGATGCGGCTGATGGCTCCGGGAACGATCGGACGCAGACCGACGTCGTCGCGGTGCATGCTCACGTCGATCATGCCGACGGGAATCGCATAGGTCGGATCGATGACTCCGAGAGCCGCGCGGAGGTCCTCGGCGAGCCACGCACCGCCGCGCTGCAGACCGACGATGACGACACCGTCGAGACCGGAGTGACGCTCGACGATCTCGTGGGCAATTCGGGTGACGGCCCGGGCCACGTCCGACCGTGACATCACTTGTGTCGTCTGCGTGCGCGACGAAGCCATCGTTCTCCTCCGTTCGGGCCTCACGGGACCCGTTTGACGGTGCCACCCAGAGTAGCGCCGGTCAACCGCCGGGCACGAGTCGGCGGTACAGCACCCACCACTCGTTGCCGAAGACGATCTCGAAATCGCCGCGTTCACGTTCCCACACCGCAGCGAGTTCGTCGTCGAGTTCGACCGGGAGAACGACGTGGGTGACGTCGTCGACGAAGTCGAGTCGATCACCGCGCGCGAACGGATCCATTCCGTAGAGCAGGCGCTCGAACGGCACCGGGAAGAGATAGATGCGCTCGCGACGCGCGAGGTGGGCCGTGAGTCCGTGCCATGCACTGACGACGGCATCGGCGGGAACCCGGTGCACGACCTCCCGGGCGGCAACGGCCGGTGGCGATGCGGCGGAGTACGCCGGCGCGTCGATACGCATGCCCGGCAGCGGCGACCACACCCACGCCGATGCCACCGCACACGTCGCGACGAGAACTGCGAGAACGCGCCGTCGGCGCGGATCGATGCGGGTGATCGACCACACCGCGCCGAGGGCGACGAGCGGCACGAGTTGCACCGAGTAGTGGTACTCGATCTGCGACTGGTACCAGAACGTGCTGAGCAGGTTGACGCCGAGCGGCGCAGCGGCGATCGCGGCGATGCCCGGACGCAGCAACGCGACGAATCCCACCGGAACGAGCACCTGCAGGAGGTACAGCGGTCGCTCCCCCGACAGGAGATGACCGACGAACTCGTGCGGACGCGTGAGTGCAGTGGTGACGAGGCCCGACCAGCCGCCGAACGGAAGTCGCCACTCGTTGCGGAATGGAACGCCATTGATCGCCGGCATCACCGCCCACAACAGCAGCACCATCACCCACACGGCCGCGACCGCCGTGACGATGCCGCGGCGCCGGTCGATGCGCAGTGCGACCCACACTCCGATACCGGCGACGACGAGCGCAGCATCCTCCTTCGTGGCGAGGATCGCGAGCACAGCCGCGGCGAACCACCCCCACCTCGTCGAGAGTGCCGACCACACGGCGAGTGCGATGAGCGGGGCGAGGAACGCATCGGGATGGAAGTTCTCGAGCGCCGTCCACGACAACGCGGGATGGAACAGATACGCGACGACGGCAACGAGCGCGAGCGGCTCGCCCGCGCCCATGCGCCGCGCCGCCAACCATGTCGGCCACGCGCCGATGGCGAGCGCGACGGACTGCACGACGAAGAGCACACCCGTCCCGGCGCCGAGCCAGTACAGCGGCACGAGCGGCAGGAGGATGAACGACGTGTGGTCACCGAAGAGGTTGCGACCCATGAGCGTGACGAAGGGTTCGCGACCGCGCGACAACAACCACACGCCCTGGTCGTAGAGACCGAAGTCGTATGCGGAGGTGCCGATGCCCCGGTGCACGGTCACGGTGTACACGGTCGCCCACGTCGCCCACAGGACACCGAGTGCGATGGCCACCGCACGCCACGGCGACACGTCGCGAACCGACGCAACGAGATCCGACGCTCGACGCCGCAGCGGGCCCGCCATGGGCCCATTCTGTCTCAGCGAGCGGAGTCGCGAACGCGGGATGCGATCGCGGAGAGCACACCGTTGACGAAGGCACCCGAGTTGTCGGTACTGAAGCGCTTCGCGAGGGTGACGGCTTCGTCGATGACGACGGCGACGGGAACCTCGGGACGGCGCAGCAACTCGAACGTCGCCATGCGCAGGATCGAGCGATCGATCGTCGGCATGCGGTGCAACGGCCACGAATGCGACGCGTCGGAGACGATCTCGTCGATGCGCACGATCTCGGCGGTCGTCCCGGCGATGAGTTGTTTCGTGAGGTCGTCGAACGGAACGACGATCGCCGCCATCACTTCGTCGGGCGTGATTCCCCGGATGTCGGCTTCGTACAGCACGTTCATCGCCCGTTCACGGGCATCGCTGCGCGGATCGAAATCGACGCCCCAGTCGGCGTCGTCGTTGGCGCCGCGCGGCGGCACGCTCGGAACGTCGGTCACGTCGACGTTCAGGCGCGGGTGATGTAGTCGCCCGTGCGCGTGTCGACCTTGACACGATCACCGACGTTGACGAACAGCGGAACCTGGATGACCTTGCCGGTCTGCAGCGTCGCGGGCTTGCGCGCACCGGAGACACGGTCACCCTGGACACCGGGCTCGGTCTGCGTGATTTCGAGTTCGACCGAGGCGGCGATGTCGACGCTGACGATCTCGTCGTTGTGCGTGGCGATGATCGCCTTCATGCCCTCGATCATGTAGTCGGCGGCATCGCCGAGCGCGACGGGCTTCACGTTGATCTGCTCGTACGACTCGGTGTCCATGAAGACGTAGTCGTCGCCCTCCTTGTAGAGGAACTGCATGTCGCGACGGTCGAGGATGGCCTGCTCGACGCGCACACCGGCGTTGAAGGTGCGCTCGATCACGGCACCGGTGCGCAGGTTGCGCAACTTCGTGCGCACGAAGGCCCCGCCCTTGCCCGGCTTCACGTGCTGGAATTCGACGACGTTGAAGAGCCCCTTGTCGAGCTCGAGCGTGATGCCGTTCCTCAGGTCGTTGGTCGTAATTGCAGGCACGAGAGATCCTTGTCTGTTGATGTGAGAATGCGACAACCGTCGTCGGTGACCACCACGAGGTCCTCGATGCGCACGCCGCCGAGGCCTTCACGATACGCCCCGGGCTCGACGGTCACCACCTCACCGGTGCGCAGGGGTTCGTCGGCGGCGGTTCGCACCCACGGCATCTCGTGGATCTGCAATCCGACACCGTGACCGGTGCTGTGCACGAACAACTCGGCGAGTCCGGCGTCGCGCAATGCATCGCGGCACACGCGATCGACGTCACCCGCGGTGACACCGGCGCGCACGGCAGCGAGGCCGGCAAGCTGCGCGCGCGCCACTTCGCGGGTCATCCGCGCAAGCTCGGGATCGACGTCACCGACGAGGTACGTGCGGGTCATGTCGGAGTGGTAGCCGTCGACGAGTGCACCGACGTCGATGACGACGCTGTCCCCCTCGACGATGCGGTGGTCACCGGGGCGATGGTGCGGTCGGGCGGCATTCGGACCCGCGGCGACGATCGTGTCGTAGCTCGGACCATCGGCACCGTGGCGGCGCATGCGGTATTCGAGTTCGTCGCGCACGTCGCGTTCGGTCGGACGCTCGACGAGCATCGGCACGCATGCGGCGAGGGCACGGTCGGCACAGAGTGCAGCGAACGCCATGCGTTCGATCTCGGCGTCGCTCTTCTGCCGGCGCAGTGCGGGCACGACCCCCGGCACGGCAACGAGTTCGGAGTTGATCGCGGCGCGCCAACCGTCGAACGCCGCCATCGTCACTTCGGCGGGGTCGTACGCGATCGTCGACGCGCTGCGCGTGGCATCGGTGAGGGCGTCTTTCAGTGCGGCGGCACTGCGTGCTTCGACGACCGTGACGGCGGCTGCACTGCGTGCCGCCTGGTCGCGGGCCTGTTCGCCGTATCGCCCGTCGGTGATGAACACCATGTCGTCGGGGCGCAAGACGAGCGTGCCGGCCGATCCGGTGAAGCCGGTGAGCCAACGCACGTTGTTGAGATCGGCGACGAGGAGCACAGACGGCGCACCGCGCCGCGCGAGTTCGTCGCGCACGCGGACGTCGCGACCGGCGACGAGCAGCGGCGACAGCGTGCCCGTCATGGTTCAGCGCGAGCCGGAGGCGAGGTGACGCACGAGTGCGTCGAGCGCGACGAGATACGACGACGCACCGAATCCGGCGACGCTGCCGATGACGACGGGTGCGAGCACGCTGACGTGGCGCCACGGCTCGCGGGACGCCGGGTTCGAAATGTGCACCTCGACGGCCGGGACCTTCACCGACGAGAGGGCGTCGTGCAGGCTCCAGGCAAAGTGGGTGAACGCGCCGGGGTTGACGAGAATGCCCCGCGCCGTCGCAGCCGCGTGGACGGCGTCGACCATGTCACCGAGTGCATTCGTCTGGACCGAACGCGCGGTGAAACCCGCCGCGCGGGCGGCAGCGGCGATCTGCGCGTCGATGTCGGCGAGCGTCGTCGTGCCGTACACGTTCGGCTCGCGGGTGCCGAGCAGGTTGAGATTCGGGCCGTGGAGCACCACGATTTCGGCCGCCGACATGGCCTTCAGGGTACTCACATCGCCGCGAGGGCAAGCGTCACCGCGTCGTGCGGAACGTCGCTCACCACTTCGACTCCGCGCGGTCCGTCGAGCACGAACGTGAGACCGTCGAGGGCCTTCTTGTCGCGACCCATGACGGCGACGAGTTCGTCGTGCGAAGCACCCGACGGCAGCTGCACCGACAGTCCGTAGTGGTCGACGATGACGTCGTGATGTCGCGCAACCCGCGCATCGTCGATGCGTCCGAGCACCCGGGCGAGCCGCGCCGCGTACATGAGTCCGATGGCCACCGCTTCACCGTGGGCGAGATCGTGGTCGGTCGTCGTCTCGAGCGCATGCGCGAGCGTGTGGCCGTAGTTGAGCAGCGCCCGCCGACCCGATTCGCGCTCGTCGGCGCCGACGATGTCGGCCTTGATCCGCACGCATCGCGCAATGCGGCTCGCCGAATCCATCGCCAGAAGATCGTCACCGGTGAGGAAGTGGTACTTCGCCATTTCGCCGTTGCCGCACCGCACCTCGCGCTCGGGCAGGGTCGCGAGTGCGTCGAGGTCGCACACGACTCCGCGCGGCTGCCAGAAGGCGCCGACGAGGTTCTTTCCCTCGGCGATGTTCACGCCGGTCTTGCCGCCGATTGCCGCATCGACCATGCCGACGAGAGTCGTCGCGACGTGGACGACGGCCGTGCCGCGGTGCCACGATGCGGCAGCGAAGCCGGCAACGTCGGTGACCATCCCGCCGCCGACACCGACGATGACGTCGTTGCGCGTGATGCCGGCACGGGCGAAGTCGCGCGACAGTGCCTCGATCGTTGCGAGCGACTTGTGCGCCTCACCGTCGCCGATGACGTGCACCGACACGCTGCGCCCGGCTGCGACGATCGGCGCCACGTCGAGCGGTACGCCGCGCTGGGTGACGATCGCGACCCGTCGCGCCGATGCGGGCAACATCCCCGGCAGCGCGGCCACCGCACCGTGTCCGACGACGACGTCGTACGAACGCTCGCCGAGCTCGACCCGCTCCGTCACCGTTCCGCCTGCGCCGTTGTCGGCCATGTCAGCGCCGATCCCAGTGTGACGATGCCGCAGCCGTCGCGATGTCGACGATGCGGGCAACGACGTCGTCGATGCCGAGTTCGGCGACGTCGATGTCGTGGGTGGCGACGCTGCGATAGATGCCCTCCCGCTCCCCTGCGAGCGCAACGAGTCGCGCCAGCGGATCGCCGGCGAGCAACGGTCGCGACGCGTCACCGGCAAGGCGCCGGGCGAGCACCGCGGGCTCGGCATGCAACCACACGACGGCATCGCAGTCGGCGAGTCGTTCGCGGTTCGATGGCGTCAACACCGCACCACCGCCGAGTGCCACCACACAGCCGACACTGCCCCGCCGGGTGACGTCCTGTCCGCCGAGCACGTCGGCGACGACGTCGGCTTCGATTGCACGGAATGCGGCTTCGCCGTCAGTGGCGAAGATGTCGGAGATCGCACGTGCGGTTCGCGCTTCGATGACCGCATCGACGTCGATGCACGTCCATCCGAGGGTTGCGGCGACTCGTGCCGCCACCGTCGACTTGCCGGTGCCCATCATTCCGACGAGTGCGATTCGGCGGACGGGATCGTCACTCGCGCGCGTCATGTCGCCGGGTCAGGTGGTGCGCAGGGACTCGGCGTACGTGGTCGCGTTGCGCACGAATTCGGCGAGCGAGTCGCCACCGAACTTGCGCTGCGCCTCGTCGGCGAGCACGAGTGCGGCCATCGTCTCGGCGACGACACCGAGGGCGGGAACTGCGGTGACGTCGGTGCGCTCCTTGAAACTCACGGTCTCCTGTTTCGTCGCCATGTCGACCGTTGCGAGCGTGGGCCGGTTGAGCGTGGCGAGGGGCTTCATCGCCAGGCGCGCAACGAGCGGTTCGCCGGTCGTCATGCCACCCTCGGTTCCGCCTGCACGCATCGAATCACGGCGGTAGGTTCCGGCTGCATCGTCCCAGCGAATGGCGTCGTGGGCCTCGCTGCCCCGACGCCGCGCGACGTCGAAACCGTCGCCGATTTCGACACCCTTCACGGCCTGGATGCTCATGAGCGCCTGCGCAAGGAGTCCGTCGATCTTGCGATCCCAGTGCACGTGACTTCCGAGTCCGATCGGCACGCCGTATGCGAGAACTTCGACGATGCCACCGAGGCTGTCGCCGTCCTTCGCCGCCGCCTCGATCTCGGCGATCATCCGCGCCTCGGCATCGGGGTCGGCACAGCGCACCGGTGACTCGTCGATGCGGGCGAGATCCTCGGGCAACGGTCGCTGCGCGTCGGCGGATGCGGAACCGATGCCGACGACGTGCGAGATGATCGACACGCCGAGCGGTTTGAGCAGGGCCTTGGCCAGCGCACCGGCGGCGACGCGGGCGACGGTTTCGCGCGCACTCGCCCGCTCGAGCACGTCACGGGCGTCGTTGAAGCCGTACTTCTGCATTCCGGTGAGATCGGCGTGTCCGGGTCGCGGCTGGGTGAGCGGCTTCTTCGTCGCACCGGGATGCGGCGACATCTCCTCGTGCCACACGTCGCTGCGGAACCACTCGGTGTTCTTGATGAGGATCGACACGGGCGATCCGAGCGTGCGACCGTGGCGGATGCCGCCGAGCAACTCGATCTCGTCCTGCTCGAAGCGCTGCCGCGGACCGCGCCCGAAACCCAGGCGGCGGCGGGCCAATTCACCGGAAATGTCGCCGACCGTGATCGGCAGGTGCGCGGGAAGACCCTCGACGACCACCACCAGGGCCTGACCGTGACTTTCGCCGGCGGTCAGGTAGCGCAACATCGACGTCAGGCTATCGGTGACGTCGATCGAGCTCGTCGAGCGCTGCAGTGCGCATGACGTCGTGATCGGGACGACGACCGAGCCACAACTCCTGCTGCAGTGCCGCCTGCGCAACGAGCATCTCGAGTCCGTCGACGGCCCGCGCACCGATGTCGCGCGCGGCACGAAGGAGCGGCGTCTCGAGCGGGTGGTACACCGCATCGAGAATGACGAGCCCGGAATGCAGCGACTCGCGCGGCACGGGCATTTCGTCGGGAGCAACGCCGGTCATGCCGAGCGGTGTCGTGTTCACGAGCACGGTCGCCGTCGCGATGTCACCGACCGTGCCGTGACGGGTCGAACCGGCGGCGATCGACTCGCCGACGGCCACCGCGTCGGCCGCGCGCTCGGCACTGCGGTTGATGCACGTCACCCGTGCACCGTGCGCGACGCACGCGGCGATCACGGCGCGTGCGGTGGCACCGGCGCCGACGACGACCACGTGATCGAGCGATGCACCGTGCCGCAACAGTGCCGCGACGCATCCCTCACCGTCGGTCGTGGCGCCGAGCAAGGTGCCGTCCTCGCGACGAATGATCGTGTTCACCGAGCGCACGGCGAGTGCCTCGACGGTGACCTCGTCGAGTGCGTCGATGACCCGCTCCTTGTAGGGCATCGTCACCGAGAGAGCGGTGACGCCGAGCACGCGAACCGCATCGATCGCCACGCGGGCATCGGTGTCGCCGATGTCGAATGCGACGTACACCCAATCGTCACCGTGGTGACGAAAGGCCGCGTTGTGGATGACCGGCGACAGGCTGTGCCGCACCGGCGAACCGATGACACCGGCGACGTTGGTCGTCGCGCGGGCACTCACGGCAGGATCCCGGCGGCGCGCGCCTCGTCGACACGCACCTGGTGCTGCTCGTACGTTGCCGAGAACACATGGCGACCCTCGGCATCGGCGAGTACGTAGAAGAGGTAGCGACACGGTTCGGAGCGGCGCTGTGCCGCGGTGCGCGAGGTGCAGATTTCGTCGCTCTCCGCCGGATCGGCTGCGGGGTTGAGCGCGGCGACGATCGCCGCCTCGCCGGGACTCGCGATCGGCGTCGGCGGCAATCCCTTGCGTCGGTAGAGGTTGTACGGCGAGTCGGCGTCGCGCACCTCGGAGAACGTCGCGCCGGCCGGTGCACCGTAGAACAACGCGGCATCGATCTGCAGTTCCATGTCGAGGGCGAGCCTGTTGTATATGACGCGCGAGACGAGTGCCCGCTCGTCGGCGACCTTCACCTCGCGCTCGATGAGCGAGGCGACGATGAGCACCTCGTACGGTGTCACTCCGAGTCGCGCGGCACCGGCCTCGATGTCGAGACGCAACGTGCGGTTGCGCATCTCGTTGAGCATCCGGTCGACGACGGAGCGCTCGTCTTCGTACGCGGCGACCTCGTACAGAGCGGGAAACAAGAGACCCTCGTACGAGGTGACGCCGTCGGGACGCCACGGTGCGGGCAAGGTGCCGTCGTCGAGCGCGGCAACGACGCCAGCCGCATCCATGTTCGGCACGTCGCGGGCGAGGCGTTGCGCGATCTGTGCGACGGTGAAACCTTCGGGGAACACGACTTCGGTCACCGCGGCTGTCGACCCCTGCGCCACGACGTCATCTTGTGTCGCGTCGTCACCGACGATCGATGCCGTGCGCCACGCCGCCCACCCGATGAACAGCACCGCAAAGGCGGCGAGACCGACGAGGATCTGTCGCGACCAACGGCGCAGATCGGGGATCATTCCGTCGCGCTCGAAATCGCCGGACGCACGCGGTTCGTCCACCGCGGCGTCGCTCCGATCCGCGTGGTCGTCGCGAGTCATCGCGACCCCGCACCGGGTCGGCCCGCGTCGAGCCACGACTGGAGCATGATCGTCGCTGCGACTTCGTCGACCTTGTCGCGACCCTTGCGCGAATCGACACCGAGGCGGCGCAACGACTCGTGGGCCTGCACCGTCGTCAACCGCTCGTCCCAGGTGTACACCGGCACGGACAGCGAATCACGCAGGCGCGCCACTTCGTCGAGGACGAGACGCGTCGAGTCGGTGACACGACCCGACAGCGCCCGAGGAAGTCCCACGACGACACAGTCTGCTGCGTATTCCCCGACGAGTGCCGCCACCTCCCGGTCAACTCCGTCACATCCCGCTCCGTCACGGTGCGCGCCGCGCAGGATGGTCGTCAGCGGAGTGGCCACCACCCCGCTCGGATCGCTCACCGCGACTCCGATGCGCCGCGACCCGAGATCGAGGCCGATGCAGCGCATCAATTGCGTGCGGCGGAGATGACCGATCGGGCGACGTCGAGAGCCGCGTCGAGAGCGGCGACGTTCTTGCCGCCGGCCGTGGCGATGTCACCCTTGCCGCCGCCACCGCCGCCGACGGTCTTTGCGGCGTCGCGAATGACGTCACCGGCCTTCACCGGCGAGTCCGGAGCAACCGCGGCGACGAGTGCGACACCGCCCGAATCGGCGACACCACCGAGAACGACGACCGTGACACCGGGAACGTCGCGCACGGCAACGGCGAGCTCGCGCAGTGCCGTCGGACTGAGACCGTCGACGCGTTCGACGACGACACCGTCGCGCGCGCCCGCGGCCATGTCCCGCGCCCGCGACGCAGCCTGGGCATGGCGCAGACGCTTCACTTCGTCCTCGAGACTCTTCACCTGTTCGCGGGTGCGCTCGACGGCGCGCACGAGTTCGTCGGGCTTCGCACCGAGCATGTCGGCGGCGACGGCGACGATGCGCGAGGTGTCGAGCATGTTCGCGATCGCACCGTCACCGGTGACCGCTTCGATGCGGCGCAGGTTCGAGCCGATCGAACCCTCGCTCACGATCTTGATCGGGCCGATGTCGCCGGTGGCCGATACGTGGGTGCCGCCGCAGAACTCGAGCGAATGACCGGCCTCGAGTACGCGCACCGTGTCGCCGTACTTGTCACCGAAGAACGCGATCGCGCCCTTGTCGAGTGCCGCCTGCTTGCTCATCTCGGTCGCACTGACGGACTCGTTGGCGAGCACCTCGTGGTTGACCATTCGTTCGATGCGCTCGATCTCGTCACCGCTCACCGGTGCGTAATGGCTGAAGTCGAAACGGAGTCGATCGGGGGCGACGAGCGAGCCCGCCTGCTTCACGTGCTCGCCGAGCACCTCTCGCAGCGCCCAGTGAAGGAGGTGCGTCGCGGTGTGGTTGCGCCGGGTCGCACGACGGGCGGCGACGTCGATGCGTGCACGCACGTCGCTGCCGACGGCGAAGGCACCCCGCGTGATGCGCACCGTGTGGCGGCGCAGACCGGGAACTGCGAACGTCGTGTCGAGCACGACGGCAGCGGCGGCACCGGATTCGATGGTTCCGGTGTCCCCCACCTGTCCGCCGCTCTCGGCGTAGAACGGGCTCACGTCGAGGAAGATCTCGTGCACGAGCGATCCGTCGTCGTGGTCGAAGGGTCCGAGCACGGCGAGGACCTTCGCGTCGCATTCGTCGGTGTCGTAGCCGACGAAAGTCGTCGCTCCGCTGCGCTCGGCGAGCTGACGGTACGCATCCATGCGCGCCGGGTCGAGCTGCTCGTTCTTGCGCGCGTTCTTGCCGCGGATCTTCTGCTGCTGCATCTCGGCGTCGAAGCCCTCGACGTCGACGGCGACGTTGCGCTCGCCGGCGATTTCCTGGGTGAGCTCGAGCGGGAAGCCGTACGTGTCGTGGAGCATGAACGCCTTGGCGCCGTCGATGCGACTCGCCGACGCGGCGAACTCGTCCTCGAGGATGCCGAGGCCGGTGCGCAACGTTGCACGGAAACGCTCCTCCTCGCGGGCGAGGACGTCGACGATGAACGACGAGTTGGCGCGCAACTCGGGATACGCCGTGCCCATCACCTCGATGGCCGTCTCGACCATCTTCGGCATGACGAGCGTTTCGGTGCCGAGCAGGTACGCGTGACGAACGGCGCGACGAATGATGCGCCGCAGCACGTAACCGCGACCCTCGTTCGACGGAAAGACGCCGTCGCCGACGAGCATCGTCGACGAGCGCGCGTGCTCGGCGAGCACCCGCAGGCTGAAACTCGGCTTGTGCTCGTAGTCGCCGACGACGTAGTCGGCGTTCGTCAGCGAGCGACCGGCGTCGATGAGCGGTGCGAGCACGTCGGTCTCCCACACCGAGTCGACGCCCTGCACGAGGGTGAGGATGCGCTCGAGTCCGGCACCGGTGTCGATCGACGGCTTGGGCAGCCGCGTGCGCGAACCGTCCTTGGCCTGGTCGTACTGCATGAACACGAGGTTCCAGAACTCGAGGAACCGGTCACCCTGCGGATCGTTGAGCGGGCCACCGTCGGGACCGAACGACGGACCGCGGTCGATGTGGATCTCCGAGCACGGACCGCACGGACCGGTGTCACCCATCTGCCAGAAGTTGTCGGCGTCGCCGAGGCGCTGGATGCGCGACATCGGCACCCCGACCTGCTCGTGCCAGATCGCCTCGGCTTCGTCGTCGCTCTCGTGGACGGTGATCCACAGACGATCGCCGTCGAAGCCGAACACCTCGGTGACGAGCTCCCACGACCACGGGATCGCCTTCTCCTTGAAGTAATCGCCGAAACTGAAGTTGCCGAGCATCTCGAAGAACACGAGGTGGCGCTTCGTGCGACCGACGTCGTCGAGGTCGTTGTGCTTGCCGCCCGCGCGCACGCACTTCTGCACGCTCACCGCGCGGCGGTACGGGGCGACCTCGTCACCGACGAAGTACGGCTTGAACGGCACCATGCCGGCCACCGTGAAGAGCAGCGTCTGGTCGAACGGAATGAGTGCGGCCGACGGAACGACCGAGTGTTCCTTGTCGCGGAAGTAGCCGGTGAACGCGTCGCGCAGCGAGTTCGCCGAGTGGAGTGCCGCCCGCGATGAAGGCATCGGTCAGGAGAACAGGTCGGAGGCGTCGGAATCCGTCGGACGCCCGCCCGTCACCTTGGCGACGACCTTGTCCTTCAGACCGAGGACGGTGTCGACGAACGCGTCGAGCGGATCGTCGGTGGACAGGCGCGATGCCGCCTCGGCGGCCTGTCGGCGCATGTAGCCGTAGCCGAACAAGGCGGTGACCGCACCGAGAAGGAACCAGAACAAACGTCGCAACATGACCCCGTCAGGGTATCGCTCGTCGAGCGCGAGTGCGATTTCGTGCGCGCTCGGGCGGCACCGAGGACGACCGTGCGGCAACGTTGCGGCCGGTGCGCGGCGGGGAGATCAGCGCTCGGGTGCGTACGACTGGCGCGATGCCCGCTGCGGATCGACGTGCGGCGACACGTAGCCCGCACCGTGACCGAGGGCGTCGGCACCCGGATAGTGCGCGTCGCGCAGGTGCATCGGCACCTCACCGGGACCGTCGCGACGCACGCTCTCGCGTGCATCCCAGATCGCGCGTGCGGCAGCGTCGTTCTTCGGGGCCGCGGCGAGGTAGCGCACGGCGTGCGACAGATTCAGCTGCGCCTCGGGAAGTCCGACGAACTCGACGGCGTGCGCGGCGGCGACGGCGACGAGGAGCGCCGTCGAATCGGCGATGCCGATGTCCTCGCTCGCGGCGATGACGAGTCGGCGGGCGATGAACCGCGGATCCTCCCCCGCTTCGAGCATCCGCGCGAGCCAGTACGTCGCCGCATCGGCATCGCTGCCGCGGATGCTCTTGATGAACGCCGACGTGACGTCGTAATGGTCGTCGCGACCGTAGCGGGCCGCACTCGCCGACAGCGCCGCTTCGACGTGGGCGAGTTCGATGCGCGGTTCGCTCGGCGTCGCGTGTCGCGCGAGTGCTGCGGACACCTCGAGTGCGGTGAGCGCCGCGCGCGCATCACCCGCCGACCGGCGCACGAGCAGTTCGAGTGCGTCGTCGTCGACACGCACCGACTCGGCCTGCGCGCCGCGACCCACCAACCGCGCGATCGCGTCGTCGTCGAGCGGTTCGAGTCGGAACAAGGTGCTGCGACTGCGCAACGGCGAGTTGACGGAGAAGTACGGGTTCTCCGTCGTTGCACCGATGAGCGCAATGACACCCTTCTCGACGGCCGGCAGCAACGCATCCTGCTGCGCCGTGGAGAAACGGTGGATCTCGTCGACGAAGATGATCGTTCCGCGTCCGTGCGCTCCGAGTCGATCGTGCGCCGCTTCGACGGCCGCGCGCACGTCCTTCACTCCGGCGGTGACCGCCGACAGGCGTTCGAAGTGGCGCTTCGTCGACACCGCGACGAGTTCGGCGAGCGTCGTCTTGCCGACGCCGGGAGGACCCCACAGGATCGTCGAGCCGAGTCGGTCGGATTCGATGAGTACGCGCAACGCGGCACCGCGGGCGAGAAGATGTTCCTGTCCGACGACGTCGTCGAGGGAACGCGGACGCATGCGCGCCGCGAGCGGTGCGCGACTGCGGAGTTGCTCCTCGACGGCGGCCGAAAAGAGATCGCCGCCCATGACGTGCGTCAGCCCGCTGCGGGAGGCGGCAGCGTGCGCAAGCCGAGTTCGGCGAGCTGCGTCGCTTCGACCGGGCCCGGCGCGCTCGTCATCGGGTCGCTCCCCGACTGCGTCTTCGGGAAGGCGATGACTTCACGGATGTTTTCTTCACCCGCGAGGATCGCTACGAGACGGTCGATGCCGAACGCGAATCCGCCGTGCGGCGGCGCGCCGTAGCGGAACGGCTGGAGGAAGAATCCGAACTTGCGGTCGGCGGTCGCATCGTCGATGCCGAGCTTGGCGAACACGCGGCGCTGCAGCTCCGGTTCGTGGATCCGGATCGAACCCGAGCCGAGCTCCCAGCCGTTGAGCACGAGGTCGTACGCAAGGGCGCGCACGTTCAGCGGATCGGCGTCGAGCTTGTCGATGTCGTCGGGATGCGGGTGACAGAACGGATGGTGCCCCGGCTGCGGTGCGTTCGTCGCCGGGTTGATGCCGACGAACAGCGGGAAGTCGACGACCCACAAGTAGCGGTACGGACCCTCGTGCACGGGGGGACGGGCGAGGTCGTTGCGCAGCTGGCCGAGCACGGTGCACGTCGTCATCCAGTCGTCGGCGACGATGAGCAGCAGGTCGCCCTCTTGCGCGCCCATCGTGCGCAGCAGTTCGGCCTTCTCCGTGTCGGAGAGGAACTTCGCAACCGGGGATTCGACATCGCCGCCGGCAACGACCTTCATCCACACGAGACCCTTCGCACCGAGTTTCTTCGCCCGGTCGGTGAGTGCATCGAGGCGGTTGCGCCCGCTCGCGGCCTGCTCGGGATACTCGGAACGCGCGACGCGCAGACCCTTGATGCTCGCCGCACCGGCGAACGCCTTGAATCCCGTCGACGCAAAGACGGGTGTGAGTTCGACGAGGCGCATGTCGAAGCGGAGGTCCGGCTTGTCGGTTCCGTAGAAGTTCATCGCGTCGTGCCACGTGATGCGCTCGATCGGTGGCGGTGCCTCACCGACCGCGGCGGTGGCGGCCGCCATGACGGCATGCGAGATCGCGGCGAGCACGTCGTCCTTCGACACGAAACTCATCTCCGCATCGAGTTGGGTGAATTCGTACTGTCGGTCGGCGCGCAGATCCTCGTCGCGCAGACAGCGCGCGATCTGGTAGTAGCGGTCGACACCGGCGACCATGAGCAACTGCTTCCACAGCTGCGGTGACTGCGGAAGCGCATAGAAGGATCCCGGTTCCTTGCGCGACGGCACGAGGAACTCGCGCGCACCCTCCGGGGTCGACGGCATGAGCAGCGGCGTCTCGACCTCGATGAATCCCTGCTCTTCCATCGCACCGCGGATGGCCGAGTTCACCGCGGCCCGCACGCGAAGGTTGCGCTGCATGCGCTCGCGGCGGATGTCGAGATAGCGGAACTTCAGTCGCACGTTCTCGTCGACTTCGTCGGCACGCGCATCGATGGGGAACGGCGGCGGCTCGGCGGCGTTGAGCACCTTCACCGTGCAGCCCGTGAGTTCGATCTGGCCGGTCGGCAACTGCGCATTGACGGTGCCCTCGGGTCGGGGCTGGACGACACCCGTGATCTGAACCACCCACTCGCTGCGCACGTCGTCACCGGTCGATACGACGCACTGCACGACGCCGGTGTAGTCGCGCAGGTCGACGAAGGCGAGTTTGTCCCCGTGTTCGCGGCGTCGGCCGACCCAGCCGGCGACCGTCACGGTGCGACCGACGTCGGCGAGTCCGAGTCGCCCGCAGGTGTCGGTGCGCAGCGCGGTTCCGAGGGATGGTGTCGGTGATGAAGACATGCGTGTTCGCCTCGTCTGTGGGGTGTTAGTGGCCGAGAGCCGCTCGTACCGCGTCGCACGCTTCGGTGCGCGCGACGACGCGCTGGGAGCCGTTCTCCATCGTACGGACGATGATGGTTCCCGCCGAGACTTCGTCGTCGCCGACGATGACGACGACGCCCGCACCGGAGCGATCGGCCGACTTCATCTGCGCCTTCATGCTGCGACCGTCCCACGCGCGATCGGCGCGCACACCGGCCCGGCGCAACGCGGTGCACAACTCGGCGGCATGGAGCCCGCCCGTCGTGTCGACGACGAATGCATCGACTCGCGACGACGGCGGCGCGAACGCTCCCTCGGCGTCGCAGGCGAGCAGCGTGCGATCGAGACCGAGGGCGAAACCGATGCCGGGAGTCGCGGGGCCGCCGAGTTGCTCGACGAGGCCGTCGTAGCGTCCGCCGCCACCGATGGCGGTGTGCGCGGCATCGAGCCCGCGGGCGGTGAACTCGAAGGTCGTTCGTCGGTAGTAGTCGAGTCCGCGCACGAGACGATCGTCGACGACGAAGTCGATGCCGGCGCGACGCAGTCCATCCTGCACGGCGGCGAAATGTGCCGCAGCGTCGGGGCCGAGGAACTCGCGCATGCTCGGTGCAGCAGCGATCGCAGCGGCGTCCTGGCTGCGCTTCGAATCGAGCACGCGCAACGGGTTGCGCTCGAGGGTCGCGCGCGTCTCGTCGCTCAGTTCGGCGAGCCGGGAGGTGAAGTGCTCGCGAAGCGCGGCGACGTAACGTTCGCGATCGCCGTCGTCGCCGAGGGAGTTGATCGCCAGGCGCACACCCTGCAGGCCGAGCCGTGCGTAGAACTCGCTCGCGAGCGCAATGACTTCGACGTCGAGTTGCGGATCGACGACGCCGAGCACCTCGATACCGACCTGGTCGAACTGGCGGTAGCGACCGTGCTGGGGTTTTTCGTAACGAAAGTTCGGGCCGGCGTACCACACCTTCCACGGAGTCGTCGGGCGGTGTTCGACGAAGGCGCGACAGACGCTCGCGGTCTGCTCGGGTCGCAGGGCGACGCGTCTGCCACCCTTGTCCTCGAAGTCGTACATCTCCTTCGTGACGATCTCGGTCGCCTCGCCGACACGCAGGAACACGCCGATGTCCTCGAACATCGGGGGGATGATGTGGTCGTACCCCGCTGCTTCGACGACGTCGGCGAAGGTCTGGACGAAGCGCCGCCAGCGCGTCGCCTGGGGCGGAAGGATGTCGCGAGTTCCGGGACTGGTTTGGAAACTCGGCACGCGGTCAGGCTAGTTCGCCGACGGATGCACGGCCCCGAGTGTCGCCGGTTCTTCGGCGCCGGGAAGGATGCGATACGCGTCGTACACACCGTCGATCGACTTGATGACGCGCAACACGGTGCTCAGGTGACTCGGATCGGCGAACTCGAACTCGAAGCGCATGCGCGCCACGCGGTCGCCCCCGGTGCTCGTCGTGCAGGCGACGATGTTCACGTGCTGGTCGGAGAGCGCATTGGCGACGTCGCGCAACAACCGGGTCCGGTCGAGCGCCTTCACCTCGACGGCCGCGACGAACGTCTCCCCCGCGCCGTCGTCGGCCCAGTCGACGTCGATGACACGCGCAGCCTGCTGCGCCTCGAGTGACGCAGCGTTCGCGCAGTCGACGCGGTGGACGCTGACGCCGCGACCCTTCGTGATGAAACCCATGATGGGATCACCGGGCACCGGTGTGCAGCACTTCGACAGGCGCACGAGCACGTCGTCGAGACCCTCGACGTGGATCGAGCTGCGCGATCGCGTGCCGTCGCTGCGTCGGCGCGCGAGCGGAACCGACAACTGCTCGTCGCTGCCGCCGTCGCGCATCTGGGTCGCGATGCGCTGCACGATCGGACGCGCCTGGATCTTCTTGAGTCCGATGGCACGGAAGAGACCGTCGACGTCGGCGTAACCCGACTGGCGCAACTCCTCGACCAGCGCGACCGAGTCCTCGACGTCGCGCCACGACACGCCTTCGCGGCGCAATTCCTCGACGAACTCGTCGCGACCCTCCTCGAGGGTGTCCTCCATGCGTTCGCGGGACCACCACTGCTTGATCTTCGAGCGCGCCTTCGTCGACACGACGAAGTTCAACCAGTCCTGCGACGGCGCGGCGTTCTCGCCCTTCGACGTGAGGATCTCGCACGTGTCGCCCGATGACAGTCGGTAGTCGAGTGCGACGAGCCGTCCGTTCACGCGTGCACCCATGCAGCTGTGCCCCACTTCGGTGTGCACCGCGTAGGCGAAGTCGATCGGCGTGGCACCGACGGGCAGCGACACGACACGGCCCTTCGGCGTGAACACGAACGCCTCGTCCTGCTCGAGGTCGGTCTTCAACCCTTCGAGGAACTGGCGCGGGTCGGTGATCTCGCCCTGCCAGTCGATCATCCGGTTCAGCCAGTCGACTTCCTGTGCGCTCACGCCGTCCTTGTACGCCCAGTGCGACGCCACTCCCCATTCGGCACGCTGGTGCATGTCGCGCGTGCGGATCTGCACCTCGACCATCTTCCCGTCGGGACCGACGACCGTCGTGTGCAGCGACTGGTACAGGTTGAACTTCGGCATCGCGATGTAGTCCTTGAACCGACCGACGACCGGCGTGAAATGCCCGTGGATGACGCCGAGTGCGCCGTAACAGTCCTTCACCGAATCGACGATGATGCGCACCGCCATGAGGTCGTAGATGTCGTCGAACTCGCGGTTCTTCTGCATCATCTTCTCGTAGATGCTCCACAGGTGTTTGCCGCGCGAGGTGAGCTCGGCCTTGATCCGCACCGACGACAGGAGTCGCTCGATCTGACCGAGGGTGCGGGCGAGATACACGTTGCGCTGCGGTGCGCGGGTGGCGACGAGATGGTCGAGCTCGGCGTAGCGCTTCGGGTACAGCGCGGCGAACGAGAGGTCCTCGAGTTGCTGCTTGATCTCCTGCATGCCGAGACGGTGCGCGAGCGGGGCGTAGATGTCGAGCGTCTCCTGCGCGACGCGATGCTGTTTGTCGACCGAGCTCGACGCGAGCGTGCGCATGTTGTGCAGACGGTCGGACAACTTGATGATGAGCACGCGCAGGTCGCGGGCCATCGCGACGAGCATCTTGCGCATCGTCGCCGCCTGCTGGGCTTCCTTCGAGTCGAACTGGAGACGATCCAACTTCGTGACGCCGTCAACGATCGCGGCGACCTCCGATCCGAACTCGCCCTCGACGTCGGCGAGGGTGAGGTCGGTGTCCTCCACCGCGTCGTGGAGCAGCGCGGCGACGATCGACGCCTCGTCGAGGCCGATGTCGGCGATCACCCGGGCGACGGCGATCGGATGATTGATGTACAGCTCACCCGTCGTGCGGGTCTGGTGCTTGTGCGCCTCGCGCGCCACTTCGTACGCGCGATTGATGCGCCCGATCGGCGCCTTCGGGTGCTTCGCGCGGAATGCGGTGAGCAGCGGGGCGAGTTCGTCGGCCGTCGCAGTGTGGTGGCGCCGCCATGGCAGCACCCGCGAGGCGGTGCCCATGGTCAGAGGCTACCGACGGCGTCGTTTGCGGGGCCGCGGCGGATGCGTGAGAGCTCGGGTCGCGGCGGGAGCAGTCGAGCCGTGCGGCGATGTCGCCGTCGAGCCGTCGCCGGCGGCCAGGCGCCGGGCCGTGCGCGGCGAACCGTGCTCGAGCAACGCACCCATCTCCGCCCCGGTCGCCACCTGGTTGGCGACCGCCGCATAGCGCGGCTCGCGTTCCTTCATGTACGACAACAGCGGCGTGGCGAAGAAGATCGACGAGTAGGTGCCGACGATCATGCCGACGAGGAGCGCAATGGCAAACTCTTGCAGCGACGTCGCACCGAGGATCCACGAGCCGACGACGATGAGCGACACGACCGGCAGGGCCGACGTGATGGTGGTGTTCAGCGAGCGGGCGAACACCTGGTTCGTCGACACGTTGACGATGTTCGCAAACGACGTGCGGGTACCGCCGAATCGTTCGACGTTCTCCTTCACGCGATCGAAGATGACGACGGTGTCGTACAGCGAGTAACCGAGGATGGTGAGGAACGCAACCACGGTTGCCGGAGTCACCTCGAAGCGCAACAGGGCATAGACACCGACCGTCGCGAGAACGTCGTGCACGATGGCAGCGAGCGCCGCGAGCGCCATCTTCCATTCGAAGCGCCAGGCGATGAACGCGGCGACGATGACGAGGAAGATGACGAGGGCGCGCACCGCCTTCTCGGTGATGCTGCGACCCCACGACGAACTCACCTGCGCGACGCTGACGAGTTCGGCGTCGACTCCCGCGCTCGACGCGAGAGCCTCCTGCATCGCCACTCGCACCGTGTCGGGCTGGTCGCCGGTCTGGATGCGAATGCGCTGCGAGCCACTTGCGTCGAGGACCTGGATGCGAACGTCGTCACCCAGTTCCTGCTCGGCGACGATCGCACGCGCCTGCTCGAGATCGAGATCGCCGCTCACCGGCGCCTCCCAGGCGACTCCACCGCGGAAATCGATGCCGAGGTTCAAACCGTTCACGAGGAGCGCACCCAGGGTGACGATCATGAGGACGCCGGAGACGATGACCGACAGGCGACGTCGGGCGTAGAAGTTGACGGTCGTTTCGCCGCGATACAGCCGCGCGAATCCAGAGTTCGACGATCGAGCCATCACTTCACCTCTGCACTTTCGGGGGACACACCGAAGAGCCCGCGCTCATTGGCCCGTCGTCCGCGACACACGAGCAGCAGGGCCGGACGCAGGAAGTAGTACACGACGACGACGTTGGTCACCGTTGCCAAACCGAGGAAGAACGCAAAGCCGCGCACCGATCCGACCGTGAGCCACCACAGCACACCGGCACCGAGGAACGACACGACGTTGGCGATGAGCACCGTCTTCCATGCCGAGGTGACCGCACTTTGCACGGCGTTGCGCGGTGTGCGTCCGGCGTAGAGACCGTCCTTCACGCGCTCGAACATGACGATGTACGAGTCGACGCCCATTCCCACAGACACGATGAGTCCGGCGATGCCGGCGAGCGTGAGTGCAAGGCCGTTGGTTCGGGAGAGGTATGCAATCGCCGAGTACTGCAACGCGCCACCGGCCGTGAGGCCGACGAGAACGAGCACCGTCATCAGTCGGTAGTAGAGCAGCATGAAGACGAGCACGAGCGCCACGCCGACGAGTCCGGCGATGATCGCCGCACGCAGCGTGTCGTCACCGAGCGTCGGTGACACGGTCTGTACCTGCGACACGGCGAACTTCACCGGCACCGCTCCGAACTCGAGGATCTTCGCCAGGTCGCGCGCCTCGGTCTCGGTGAAGTTGCCGGTGATCTGCACTTGTCCACCGGTGAACACCGGTTCCTGCACGACGGGCGCCGAGATCACCTCACCGTCAAGGACGATCGCCACCTGACCCGTCGGGCACAGCTCGTCACGGTTGTAACACAGCGTCGTCAGGGCGTTCCACAAATCCTCACCCTCGGCTCCGCGGCGCAGCCCGACGACGACCGTCCACTGACCGCTTTCGATTCC
>Ga0164293_10001134_pt1 | contig 22328 bp, 17 predicted proteins | sample GEODES118metaG_FD_111487 | JGI IMG/M metagenome (GOLD analysis project Ga0164293, IMG submission 111487) | Eutrophic lake water microbial communities from Lake Mendota, Wisconsin, USA - GEODES118 metaG | ecosystem: Environmental > Aquatic > Freshwater > Lake | place: USA: Lake Mendota...
AAGGCTTCAGCGGCTGCAATGAGCCGCTGCCCGAGGCCCTTGCCGCGCATGGCCTCCGCGACCACAAGCTCCGCGATGTAGGCATGCCGGCTGTAGCGGCTGTGCACATAGGCCTGTGCGCTTTCGATCACGCAAAGCAGATAGCCGACAACAGCACCGTCGACCTCGGCCACCAGTTCGATGCCACCATGCCCGGCCATGCGGCGGCGGTTGGCGCCAAGCCCGGACGCCGCAGCCTTGCGGTCGGGGGCACGGTCGCCGGACACGCCATTCTCGAAGCGGTTCAGTTCCCAGATCAGGTCGATCACCGTCTCGCGATCGGCGTCGTCCATGTCGCGAATGATGGCCTGGCTCATGGCATGCGCCCGTTCAGGCGAGGAACGGTGCAACCACCGCCCCGCGTTGGCAATGACCTGGCACAGCACAGTTCTCCGCCAGGCAGGGCGCTGTTCTCAGTGAGCCAGCGCCTTGACGATGCTTTCGACCATCTTCTTGGCATCGGCCAGCAGCATCATGGTGTTGGGGCGGTAGAACACCTCGTTGTCGATGCCGGCATAGCCCACGCCGCCCATGCCGCGCTTGACGAACAGGATCGTGCCGGCCTTCTCCACATCCAGCACGGGCATCCCGTAGATCGGCGAGGTCTTGTCGGTCTTGGCGGCAGGGTTGGTGACGTCGTTCGCGCCAATGACGAAGGCCACATCCGCCTGCCCGAATTCCGAGTTGATGTCTTCCAGCTCGAAGACCTCGTCATACGGAACATTCGCCTCGGCCAGCAGCACATTCATGTGGCCCGGCATGCGCCCGGCAACCGGGTGGATCGCATACTTGACCTCGACGCCTTCCTTCTTGAGCAGGTCGCACATCTCGCGCAGCGCATGCTGGGCCTGTGACACGGCCATGCCGTAGCCCGGAACGATGATCACCTTCTGGGCATTCTTCATGATATAGGCCGCATCTTCGGCGGACCCTGCCTTGTAGGGGCGGGCTTCCGTGGCGGCAGCAGCGCCAGCATCGTCGGCACCGAAACCGCCGAGGATCACGGAGATGAAGCTGCGGTTCATCGCCTTGCACATGATGTAGGACAGGATCGCACCGGACGAGCCGACCAGCGCACCGGTGATGATCAGCGCCATGTTGCCGAGCGTGAAGCCGATGCCCGCCGCGGCCCAGCCCGAGTAGGAGTTGAGCATCGACACCACGACCGGCATGTCGGCCCCGCCGATCGGGATGATCAGCAACACGCCAAGCGCGAACGAGACGATGACGATCAGCCAGAAAACCGCGTGGCTCTCGGTGCGCAGGAAAATCAGGATCAGGATCGCGAGCGCCACACCGAGGCCGATGTTGATCGCATGGCGCTGGGGCAGCATGATCGGCTTGCCGGACATGCGGCCATCGAGCTTGAGGAAGGCGATGATCGAACCGGTGAAAGTGATGGCCCCGATGGCGACGCCAAGCGCCATCTCGAACAGGCTGGCGGCCTTGATCTGGCCGACCTTGCCGATGTTGAAGGCCTCAGGCGCATAGAGCGCGGCACCGGCCACCAGCACGGCGGCCAGACCGACCAGCGAGTGGAAGAACGCCACCAGCTGCGGCATCTGCGTCATCTGCACCTTGCGGGCCATGTAGGCCCCGATGCCGCCGCCGATGCCAAGGCCAAGCACGACCAGAAGCCAGCCGGAGAAGCCGGACGGACGGAAGAAGATCACGGTGGTCAGAATCGCAATCGCCATGCCGGCCATGCCGAAGAGGTTGCCCTGACGGCTCGTCGTCGGATGCGAAAGCCCGCGCAGGGCCAGGATGAACAGGATGCCGGAGACCAGGTAGAGCAGGGCTGAAAGATTGGCGGCCATGACGCGTCAGCCCTTCTTCTTGTACATCGCGAGCATACGCTCGGTGACGAGGAAGCCGCCGAAGATGTTCACGGAGGCGAGGATCAGCGCGAAGAAACCCATGACCTTGGCCCAGAGCGGCCCGTCGCCCATGGCAGGGGTGGAACTGACACCGACAGCCAAAAGGGCGCCGACGACGATCACCGAGGAAATGGCGTTGGTCACCGACATCAGCGGCGTGTGAAGGGCCGGTGTCACCGACCAGACGACATAATAGCCAACAGCAACCGCCAGCGCGAAGATGGCCAGCTGGAAGACGATCGGATCGATGGCACCGCCGGACGCAGCGCTCGCGGTTGCGGCGATCTGGTCGGCGTATTTCTGCGCCGCCTCGGCTGCCTGCTTGGCGGCATCGGCTGCGGCGCGGGCCCGGTCGAGAGCTTCCTGGGGTGTGATGGTCGACATGGTGAATGCCCCTCTTGTCCGTTGGCTGACGCGGCTTAGGCTCAGGCTTTGGGCTGGAAATTCGGATGCACGACGGCACCGTCACGGGTCAGCAGCGTCGCCTTGACCAGTTCGTCATCCCAGTTCACGGCGAGCGCCTGTTCCTTCTTGTCGATCATGGTCTCGACGAAGGCATAGAGGTTCTTCGCATAGAGCGCCGATGACGTGGCGGCGAGACGGCCCGGTACATTGAGATGGCCGACGATGCGCACGCCGTTGTCGGTGACGACGATCTCGCCCGGCCTGGCCAGTTCGCAGTTGCCGCCGCGCTCCACCGCCAGATCGATGATGACCGAACCGGCCTTCATGCTCTCGACCATGGCCCTGCTGACAAGGCGCGGCGCCGGCCGGCCCGGAATCAGGGCCGTGGTGATGACGATGTCCTGCTTGGCGATGTGCGAGGCCGTGAGTTCGGCCTGCTTGGCCTGATACTCTTTCGACATTTCCTTGGCATAGCCACCCGCCGTCTGGGCCTGCCTGAATTCGTCATCCTCGACCGCGAGGAACTTGGCACCGAGTGACTCGACCTGTTCCTTGGTGGCAGGCCGGACATCGGTCGCGGTCACCACAGCGCCCATGCGCCGCGCCGTCGCGATGGCCTGAAGCCCGGCGACGCCGACACCCATGATGAAGATGCGGGCGGCGGGCACCGTGCCTGCAGCGGTCATCATCATCGGCAGCGCGCGACCATATTCGGCCGCGCCATCGATCACGGCGCGGTAGCCGGCCAGGTTCGCCTGCGAGGACAGCACGTCCATGACCTGCGCGCGGGTGATGCGCGGCATGAATTCCATGGCAAAGGCGCTCACGCCAGCCTTCGCGAGGCCTGCCAGCGCGGCCTCCTGGCCATAAGGGTCCATGATGGCCACGACAATCGCACCGGACTTGAGGTTCTTCATCTCGGCATCTGCCGGACGGCGCACCTTCAGGACGATATCGGCATCCTTCATCACGTCCTTGGCGGACCTGGCGATGGTGGCACCGGCCGCCTCGAAATCAGCGTCGGATATCCCCGCCTCGAGGCCTGCACCCTTCTCGATGCTGACACTGGCACCAAGACCGATGAACTTCTTCACGGTCTCGGGAGTGGCCGCGACACGGGTCTCGACGCCCTTGGCTTCAGCCGGAACAGCAATGCGCATCTGGGATGTCCCTTTGGGCAACAAGGATCAGTGAGAGCCGCCCATGAAGGCGAGCGCGGCAAGCATGAGCACGAGCGGGATGGCCGGCGCGCGCCAGCCGATCTTCGGCGCGGCAATGCCGATGGCCGCCGTCACCAGGGTGAGGATCGTGCCGAAGATGACCGTCAGCCAGGCATGCCTGACGCCGCCGACGGCCAGGGCAGCCACGATCGCAAGGCACGCCACGGTGCCCACTTCCGTGAAATGGATGAAGCCCTTGAAGGTGCTTTCGTGTGCCTTGTAGTCCATTGCGGGATGGCCGGCGTCGCCGGAATTGCCATGGTCAGCCATGCTTGCCCCTGTGAGAGAATAGGACGGTGTCAAACCTCATCAGCGTTTAGCGCAAGGACATGACAAGATGCAACGAGTCAACGGACAAATGGTCGGGATCGTCCAAGCGCAACCACCGCAATCAGGTGTGGCCGCGGCATTGGCCGATCCGTATCATTCGGCCCATCCGCGTCACGGACCCAAGACGGACGGCTTGAGACCAACCGCGGCCAGCGCCTGCGCCTGCCGCTGGCCAACCGTCTCGGCAGAAAAATGGGCCAGTTCGTCCTCGATCAGACGGAAGAAGTTCATTTCCGTGCGCAGGTGCAGGAATACCCCGCCAAGCCCGATGGCGGCACGGTCCATGAACACGAATTCCTGCGGCACCGTGACCGGACCCTTTTCCTTCAGCGCCTGATGCACGCTGAAGGCCTCGCGCCGGCCATAGGCACCGGGGCTGACCCCGTCGGCGATGGTGCGGACGCGGTCATCAAGCAGCGGTCCGTAGATGAACTTCGCCCAGATATTGAGGATCTCGATCAGGTCCTTGTTCAGGTTCTTGAAGCCCCAGACCTCGTAGGCGTGGACGATCTGCGCCTCGTCGTGGCGCAGCAGGCCATTGCGCAGTTCGTTGACGCCATTGACGAATGTCGGCGGGAAAATGCGCACGCAGCCGTAGTCGAGCAGGTTGAGCCCGCCCGGCTGTCCGTCCTGATCGAACACGGTGTAGTTGCCCAGATGCGGGTCGCCGTGAATCACGCCATAGCGGATGAACGGCCGCCACCAGGCGTGGAACATCGCCCGCGCGATGCGGTTGCGTGTTTCGAGGTCAGCCTCCTTGTGGCTGAGCAGTTTGCTGCCTTCGAGCCAATGCATGGTGAGCAGGCGGCGCGTGGACAACGATGGCTCGACCTTCGGCACCCTGACATCGGGCGTCTCTTCCAGCATGAGCTGATAAAGGGCCGCATGCTTGGCCTCGCGGTGATAGTCGAGTTCCTCGCGCACCCGTGCGCCGAGTTCCTTGGCGATCTCGCGTGTGTCGATGGCCTGGTCCATCTGCCGGTGCAGCGCCAGCAGAAGCTGCAACTGCTTCAGATCGGCCTCGACTGCCGATTCCATGTCCGGATACTGCAGCTTGCAGGCCAGCCGCGTGCCGTCGAGCGCAGTCGCCTTGTGGACCTGTCCCAGCGAGGCCGCGGCGGCGGGTTTCAGATCGAAACTCTCGAAGCGCTGCCGCCAGTTGCCGCCCAGTTCCGCCATCATGCGCCGGTTGACGAACGCGACCCCCATCGGCGGCGCTTCCGATTGCAACTTCTGCAATTCCTCGGCGTATTCGGGCGGCACCACGTCGGGGATCGTGGCAATCAACTGCGCCACCTTCATCAGCGGCCCTTTCAGCCCGCCCAGCGCCTGCGCCAGCGCCGCCGCGTTGCGCGCGTCTCCGCCGCTCGAACGTCCCGTCAGGAAAGAGGTTGCGATGCGGGCCGCCACCCCGCCGACATTGGCACCGACGCGGGCATAGCGTGTGGCACGGGCCGAAAAGCGGTTCTGTTCAGTATCGGGGGGAATGCTCATGCCTGTCAGATAAGGCGCAGGCTGGCCCGCGCCAAGCGGCGATGGCGTCGCGGGGTCAACCCGGCGCCAGCGCCTTGCGCACGTCGGCTGGCGCGGCCAGCGTGCCGCCGGCCCTGGCGATCAGTCCGGCTGCCTCGGTCACCAGCGCAGGATTGCTGTGCGCCTCGCCGAATGGCGCATCCTCGAGGCCGACGCGGACATGCACGCCGCGCCCCACAGCATCCTCGACCAGCGGCCGGATATCGACCTGAAGCCCCGCAATCATGGCCGGCGCTCCGGGTGCGCAGTCCGCCAGCAAGGCCAGATGCGCCGCGAGCGCCCAGCCACGCGGCGGAAAGCCCCAGGCATAGCCATCCGAGAACATCAGGCGGTAGATCGGCACGGGCAGTGCCGGATAGCAGGCAGCCAGCGCCGCCCCGGCCCGCGTGAACCCCGGCTCGTAAACCGCGAAGCTCGGATGAAGCCGATGCCGTTCCGCGATCGCCATGCCTTCGCGAATGTGCTCCTCGGGGTTCTGGTAGACAAAGCCCGGCACGCCGGCCGCGATGTCCCCAAACCCGGAAAAATTGACGCTGCCCGGATCGATCACGCCCCATTCCACCAGCCCGCGCCGGCCAAGTTCATCAAGGTGGGCATACCGCCCGGACGCGGACACGGCATCGCCGGCAAAACCCGAGCCGGCAATCGGAATGGTGGGGTAGACGATGGCGTCGCAGCGGCTGCGGATGCCTTCGATCGCCCGCGCATAGACCTGCCAGTCATCGGTCTGGCGGCCTGTCGCCTCGTCATAGACATGCAGGTGGATGATGGCGGCACCGGCCCTCGCCGCAGCAACCCCGTCAGCGATGATCTCGGGAATGGAGATCGGGATGCCGGGCTGCCGGCTGCGGCCCCACGGCCCGTTGATCGCCGCCTCGAGCCAGATCGGGCCCGTCACCCCATCTGCTCCAGCTCGATGATCATCCGCTCGATCAGCCCCAGCCCGATCTGCCAGAAGGCCGGATCACGGGCATCAAGGCCGAACGGCGCCAGAACCTCGGAATGGTGCTTGGTGCCGCCCGCCGCCAGCAGGGCGAAGTAGCGGTCCTGGAAGCCCTCCGGCGAGCGCTCGTAGACGCCGTAGAGCGAGTTCACCAGACAGTCACCAAAGGCATAGGCATAGACATAGAACGGTGAGTGGATGAAATGCGGGATGTAGGTCCAGAAGGTTTCGTAGCCGGGCCCCAGCCTGATCGCCGGGCCGAGGCTCTCAGCCTGCACCGACATCCACACATTGCTGATCGCGTCAGCCGTCAGTTCGCCGTTCTTGCGCTCCTCGTGCAGCTTGCGCTCGAAGGAATAGAACGCGATCTGGCGCACGACCGTGTTGATCATGTCCTCGACCTTGCTCGCCAGCATGGCCTTGCGCTGGCTCTGGCTGGTGGTTGCGTCGAGCAGGCGGCGGAAGGTCAGCATCTCGCCGAAAACCGAGGCGGTTTCGGCCAGAGTGAGCGGCGTCGGGGCCATCAGCGCGCCATTGTGCGCCGCCATCACCTGATGCACGCCATGGCCGAGTTCGTGCGCCAGCGTCATCACATCGCGCGGCTTGCCCTGGTAGTTGATCAGCACATACGGGTGTGCGGATGGCACGGTGGGGTGCGCGAAGGCGCCGGGTGCCTTGCCGGGCCTGACAGGCGCATCGATCCAGTTCTCGTCGAAAAAGCGGCGGGCAATGCCGGCCAGCCTTGGCGAGAAGGTCTCATAGGCACCAAGCACCGTATCACGAGCCTCATCCCACGGGATCGCGCGCTGCTCGACCTTGGGCAAAGGAGCGTTGCGATCCCAGAAATCCAGCTCCGTCCTGCCGAACCAGCTGGCCTTGAGCGCATAGTAGCGGTGTGACAGACGCGGATAGGCGGCACGCACCGAGCTCACCAGCGCCTCGACCACCTCCGGTTCGACCCGGTTGGCAAGATGCCGCGACTGCGCGACATCGGTGAAGCCGCGCCACTTGTCCTGGATGTCCTTGTCCTTCGCCAGGGTGTTGGTGATCAGGGCGAAGGTGCGGGTGTGCTGACCAAACACATTGGCCAGGGCTTCGGCACCCGCCTTGCGCACCTTGCCGTCACCATCCTGAAGCTTGTTGAGCGTCGGCTCCAGCGTCAGTTCCTGATCGCCGACCTTGAAGCGCAGCGAGGCGATGGTTTCGTCGAACAGGCGGTTCCAGGCCGCCCGGCCGGTCACCGACTTCTCGTGAAACAATTGCTCGATCCGGTCATCAAGCTGGTGCGGCTTGTCCTTGCGCATGTCGTCGAGCCACGGCTTGTAGTGGCTGAGCGGCGGGGCAGAAGCCGCAGCGTCGAGAACCGCGTCATCGATCCGGTTGAGTTCGAGCGTGAAAAACAGCAGCTCTGTCGAAGCGGCCGTGATGCGTTCCTGTGCGTCGCCGTAGAACTTGGCCCGCTGCGGATCGGTGGTGTCGCCGGAATAGACCAGACCTGCATAGGACATGATCCGGCCCATGAGGTCGTCGAGCACCTCGTAGGCCGCGACGGCCTTGTGCAGGGCCACGGATGCATCGGCCTGGGCCGCGATCGCCGCCAGCTTGCCGCGATAGGTGCCGGCAAAATCAAGAGCCCGGGACGCAGCCCGCTCCATGTCAGCGGCGAATGCCGGCGCATCCATCGACGGATAAAGATGCGTGAGGTCCCATTCCGGCAAGATGCCAAGGTTGGGCTCGCGGTTCTGGCGCCGATAGCCCGCCTGCACCGGGGCAAAGACCGCATCGGCAGGCAAGAGCCCGTGGTCTGTCGTGGGCATCATGGGTCTGAACCTGTCATCTCAAGCGGACGCATCCGGCAAGGACATGCGTTGACATCAGCATATGTGATTTTTCCCGCGCGCAATCAACTGGCCGGCGGTGTCAACGGGCTGCGACGTCTTGCCGGGCTGCCTGGTCCGCTTAAGCGCCGCTTAACCGTTGTGCCCGACAGTGCCCCGAAACGACACAGGCGATTCCCGCCGCGTCGTCCGGAATTGGACTGAGATGAGCACCACCGTCCTGATCGTCGATGATGACCCGGTCCAGCGCCGCCTTCTGGAGGCGATGGTGCGGCGCTTTGGCTATGAGGCGCGCACCGCCGACAGCGGCACGGCGGCGGTCCGCATGCTGACCGGCATGGAAGGCGAGGCGGTCGATCTGGTCATTCTCGATCTGGTGATGCCCGAGATCGATGGCATGGGCGTGCTGGCCGCGCTGAAGGACAAGGGGCTCGAAAAGCCGGTCATCGTCCAGACGGCCCATTCGTCGATCGAAACCGTCGTTGCCGCCATGCGCGCCGGCGCGTCCGACTTCGTGGTCAAGCCGGTGGGCGCCGAACGCCTTCAGGTTTCCATCAAGAACGCGCTCAAGCTGGGTGCGCTCGAGGACGAGATCCGGCGCATGAAACGCCGCGCCTCCGGCACGCTGGGCTTCCACGACCTGAGCACCCGCAGCGCCGAGATGGCCCGCGTCGTGCGCCTTGCCGAGCGGGCGGCCAAGTCGAACATCCCGATCCTGATCGAGGGCAAATCGGGCGTAGGCAAGGAAGTGCTGGCCCGCGCAATCCAGGGATCGAGCGACCGCAAGGGCAAGCCCTTCGTGACCGTGAACTGCGGTGCCATTCCCGACAATCTGGTCGAGTCCATCCTGTTCGGCCACGAGAAGGGCTCGTTCACCGGCGCAACCGAGAAACATATCGGCAAGTTCGTCGAAGCCAGCGGCGGCACCCTGTTCCTCGACGAGATCGGCGAGTTGCCGCTCGATGCGCAGGTCAAGCTGCTGCGCGCGATCCAGGAGGGCGAGGTCGACCCGGTCGGTGGCCGCAAATCCGTGCGTGTCGACATCCGGCTGATCTCGGCCACCAACAAGAGCCTGCTCGAACAGGTCAAGCAGGGCCAGTTCCGCGAGGACCTGTATTATCGTCTCAATGTCTTTCCGATCATGTTGCCGGACCTGCGTTCACGACGCGAGGACATCCCCGATCTGGCGAAATCCTTCGTGGCACGCTTTGCCGCCGAAGAAGGCAAGCGCATCCGCGGGCTCTCCGCCGAGGCCGCAGCGCTGCTCCAGCGCTATGACTGGCCCGGCAACGTGCGCCAGCTCGAGAATGCCCTGTTCCGTGCCGTGGTCCTCTCCGATGGTGATGAACTGACCGTCGCCGAATTTCCGCAGATCGCAGCCCAGGTCGATGGCTTCGATGTGCGCATTCCGCCCGCGCCCCAGCCTTATGCCGTCACCTCGGGCGGGCCCGAGTCGCCGCGCATCATCCAGGTCCCTGTGCACGACCCCAATGCCATCGATCTGACCGAGGGATCGGACATGCGCCGCATGGTTGATCTGGAGCGCGACATCATCAAGTTCGCATTGCAGCACTATCGCGGACACATGTCGGAAATCTCGCGCAAGCTCGGTATTGGCCGCTCAACCCTCTACCGCAAGCTCAAGGATTACGGCCTTGAGGAAAGCGCTGGCCTCGACATCGCCGACGAAAATGCCGCCTGATCCTGCGCGGCTTGTGCGCTCCCGCACATCGCGCCTCCAGACAGGGTGAATAATGGCGAAAACACAGGCCAAAAAGCGAGAAATCGCCACATTCTGGCGACATATTGCAGGAATATGGTTGCCCGGCGCACGAACCGGCTGCACTATTTACTGATTCGATCTGAGCATTTGAGCATCCGGGAGAATGAAAATGGCCATGAGGCGCGTGACCTTGTCGGCGTCGCTGTTTGCCTTGTGTGCCGCGTTCCCTACCCTGATCGCCCCGGCCCTTGCCAGCGACGAGAGTGCGTTTCCGGCACCGCCCGAAGCGTTCGAACTCGTGCTGACCCCATCCGATCTCGGACTTGGGCAGCCCGCTGCCATGCGCACGCATGCCGAGCCGGAATCGCTGATCGCCGTCCAACTCAGTGAAACCGAAGTTAGGCGGAACTTTCCGGCCCCGCCAGAGCCGCCGCCGCTGGTCCTCGATATTCTTGTTGAAAAGCCGGCAACGGACCTCGCCACGGCACCATCCACGGAAATGCCAGCGGATCCCGGCATCGCCGCGGCGCCAACGTCACCTGCCGCAGCAGAACCCGGTCCGATGCTGACGGCTGCCATCAAACCGGCCGGGCCGGTCATCGAACAGGACGCACCGACGCTGTCACCGCTGACGTCGGCCGCCCCCTCGCCTGCGCAAACGCCCGACGCCGCGATCGTGCAGGATATCCCGGCCCCGCCCTATCCTGCCATCATCGTTCTCGATGAGCCCGTAACGCCGCCCGCCCCCGAGCCGGCGCGACCGGTGATCGCAGCGCCGGACGAGATCACGCCACTGCTGGCTGAACGGCTGGCAAAGGCCGTGGCTCAGCCATGGCTGCCGGAGCGTGACGAACGCACCATCATCTCCTTCTACGAAGCGCGCGGCCACAAGCCCTTGTGGCACTCTGCCGATGGCCTCACCCAGACCGGTCAGCGCCTGCGGTCGCAGCTCTCCCGCGCTGCGGAGGATGGCCTTCGCCCCGAGGATTATGCCACGCCACGGCTGATAAACCCGCGGCCACTCGATCTGGCCCTGGCCGACATCAGGTTGACGGCGCTGGCCGTGCGCTATGCCCGCGACGCGCGCGGTGGCCGCATCGATCCGCGCCGCCTGTCCGCATTGATCACGCCCAAGCTCGATCTGCCTGCGGCGAGCGAGGTTCTGGCCCGGCTCGATGGCCATGCCGAACCCGACACGGTTCTGGCATCCTATCAGCCGGCCCATGAAGGCTACCGAGCGCTGAAGGCCAAGCTGGCCGAGCTGCGCCAGTCCCAGCCGCAGGCGCAGCCCTCGGTCCGCATTCCTGCTGGTCCGGCCATCCGCATCGGCATGCGCGATGACCGCATCACCCTGATCCGCGCCCGTTTCGGCTTCGCGCCGGAGGATGGCCGCGTGCACGATGCCGGGCTCGCCACATTGGTGGCGAGCTTCCAACGGGACAATGCGCTGCCAGCCAATGGCGTGATCAACCGCGCCACAATCGACGCCATGAACGGCGGCGGCCCCACTGCGAAAAGCGCCGATCTCATTGCCAACATGGAGCGCTGGCGCTGGCTTGCCGGCGATCTCGGCAGCGAGTACCTGATCATCAACGTGCCCGAATACATGGTGCGCAAGGTCGATCATGGAGAGGTCGTCCATGCTGCGCGCGTGGTCGTCGGCAAGGCCGAACGGCCGACGCCGATCTTCTCGGATCTGATGGACCATCTGGTCCTCAACCCGTCATGGACGATCCCGCCGACGATCTTGCGGGAGGATATCCTGCCCAGGCTTGCAGCCGACCCCGGCTACGCGGAAAGGCGCGGCTATCAGGTGATCCGGCGCGGCAACAACATCACCGTGCGCCAGCCGCCGGGCCCTGCCAATGCCCTCGGGAACATCAAGTTCATGTTCCCCAACGACCATGCCGTCTACCTGCACGACACGCCGTCCCGGAACCTGTTCGCTTCGGCCAGGCGGGCGTATTCCTCCGGTTGCGTGCGCGTCGAGCGCCCGCTCAAGCTGGCCGAACTGGTTCTGGCCGGCACCGATGGCGGCTGGTCCGAACAGCGGCTGCAAAGCCTTGTCGGTTCGGGCGAGCGCACGATCCGGCTGACGCGCAAGCTGCCGATCCACATCGTCTACATGACGCAGGCGGTCGACACTGACGGCACGCTGCGCAACTTCGAGGACATCTACGGTTTTCACCGCAGGACGCGCGAAGCGCTCGGCCTGTGAGGGGGGGATCAGCATGGCGATGTTCGGCTTGATCTGCATCACGCAGGCGTCGGCTGCCTTCGGGCATGGCTCTTGGACGTTTGCACGTTTTTGCCATGATTGGTGACTATGAGCCAGGGAGGGAGAAGCATCCCGTTCCGGAGCCGCAACAAGGTCTCCGGTGAGGGTTTGCTGATCCCATTTGTCAACGAAGGGTTAACCACCATCGGCAATGGTGTGCACGTCGGTGGAGTATCCGCTGAGTCCGTCGCGGCAGTCACAAGGTCATTGCCAGTTATGATCATCAGCGAGATGGTGGATCGTGGTTTTGGCATCCGGCACTAGTCATGCCCGCTGTGCCCTGTCACGCTGGCGTCACCGTGCCGGCGTCGTGGCGCTGTCGCTCGCTGCGCTGATGGTTGGTTCACGCACCACGCAGGATGCCGTGGCCAATGGCGACACCCGCACCATCAGCATCCAGCACATGCACACCAGGGAACTGACGACGGTCACGTTCAGGCGCGACGGTCGCTATGTCGGTGAAGCACTCGACAGGCTCAACAATGCCCTGCGTGACTGGCGCAATGATGATGTCATCAAGATGGACCCGCGCCTGTTCGACATCGCCTGGGAAGTCCATCGCGAGGTCGGCTCCAGCAGCCCGTTCCATGTCGTCTCGGCCTATCGCTCGCCCGGCACCAACGCGATGTTGCGCCGCCGGTCGCGCGGCGTGGCCAAGCACAGCCAGCACACCATGGGCAAGGCGATGGACTTTTACCTGCCCGACATCTCGACCGCGCAGATCCGCGCCGTCGGCATGAAGCTGCAACGCGGTGGTGTCGGCTATTACCCCACGGCCAACTCCCCGTTCGTCCATCTCGATGTCGGCAGCGTGCGCTCCTGGCCGCGCATGACGCGCGATCAGCTCGCCCGCATTTTCCCCAGCGGCAACACTGTGCACATCGCGGCCGATGGCCGGCCCATGGAGGGCTACGAGGTCGCGAAGGCACAGATCCTCGCCCGTGGCGGCAGCGTTGGCGGCTATTCTTCGTCCGATTTCGACGAAGGCGCGATCATGCAGAGTTCGCGCCGCAGCCTCTGGGCCTCCCTGTTCGGCTGGAACGAGGAAGAAGAAGCCTTGACAACGACGCGTGGCAGGGGCCGCGCCCGCACCTCGTCCAGCCAGCAGACTTTGGCCTATGCGCCGTCTGGCGGCGGCGAGAACAGCGATATGTATTCACTCATGCGGTCGCCAACGGCCGATACGCAGGCCCCGGCCACTGCCCGCATGCCAACGCGCGGCCGCAGCACAGACACGCAGGTGGCAGCCGTGCCGCGCAGCGCGGAAGCCGAAGCGCCGCCCGCGCCAGCACAGGCTCCGGCACAGGCTCCGGCACCGCCAGCACCCGCACAGCCACGCTTCGTGGCAGCCCCCTTCCCGGTCGCGCGACCAGGCAATCTCGCCCTGGCCCAAACAGCCCCGGTGCAGCTGGCATCCGTCGAGCCCGGCTCAACCGGTCAGCGCCTCAACTGGCAGCAGGGGCCAAGCGGCATTCCGGCCGGGGCGGAACAGGCCCCTGCGGAACCGGCAGGCCGACTGGTGCAGGCACCGGTTCCGCCACGCAGGCCAGATGTCATGCCGGCTGCAGGCCCGGGCGGCCCGGCCCTTGCGGCGGCGGCCATCGTCCCGGTATCCTTGCCCGCGCAAAGTCCGGCTGCCCCGGCCCCGCGTGATCCTCCGCCACGGCTGGTGGCCATCAATCACCCCCTGCCGCCCGAACGACCGCGTCTCGCCGTGGCTTCCGCTGCGCCTGCCGGTGGTGCGGCCAGCGCGGCTGCACCGGCCCCGGCGCGCACCGCCACGAACCCCGACCGCTCGGCGCTCGACAACCTGTTTGCAGCCGTGGCCACAGGATCGCTGCCGGACAGCGCGGCCAGGGTCACCACCACCCGCGCACGCACGACACAACCCCAGCCAGGCCCGGTCGCTGCCGATTCAGCGCCCGCCGCATCGCTCGGGTTTACCCAGCGCGATCCGAACGATACCAGGCCAGACCGCTTTTCGGGGCCCGCCGTCAGGCCGCTGCCGACGAACTACACCAGCCGCTGACCGCAGCCCCGGTCAGGCCGATTCGCCAACCGCCTGCAGGTAAAGATCGAGGATGGCCTCTTCCTCGCGGCGTTCGCGCAAATCGCGCTTGCGGATCGAGATCACCTTGCGCAGCACCTTGACGTCATAGCCGTTCGCCTTGGCCTCGGAGTAGACCTCCTTGATGTCATCGGTGATGGTCTTCTTCTCCTCTTCAAGCCGCTCGATGCGCTCGACGATGGACTTGAGTTGATCGCCCTGGAGGGGTTCGGACATGGCATGCTTCCTTGTTCAGGAGGCCGGAATGCAGCCTGTCGCCGGCACCGTCAAGCACCTGAACCGTCAATGCTGTGGCTTGTTGGCCTCGAACGCCGCCTGCTGCTCGGCGCTGGCTGCGCCCTGGTGCAGCGCCTTCCAGGCATCATAGCTCATGCCATAGACCAGTTCGCGGCTCTCGTCCCTGGACAGGGCGATGCCACGCTCGTCAGCGGCATCCTTCATCCAGTTGGACAGGCAGTTCCGGCAGAACCCCGCCAGATTCATCATGTCGATGTTCTGCACATCGACCCGCGTGCGCAGGTGCTGCACCAGCCGCCGGAAGGCGGCCGCCTCCAGTTCGGTCAACGTGGCGGCTTCGATGGTGGTGTTGGCTGGCATGGGGATGACCTCCGGCAGGACACACAGAGAGATAGGGTGCGGCAGGCACCGGCGGAAGGCCCCCTGGAGCATCATCACGCCCACTGGATGCCGGCTGCCGGACAAGGATGATGCCGGAACAAAGGGCTAGCGCGGCCCGTTGGCGCGGGTTGCCATCACGGCGTTGACGGCGATGGCCGCCAGCACCAGACACCCGCCGAGATACTGCACCAGCACCAGACGCTCACCCAGGATCAGCGCGGCGAACAGGCTGGCAAACAACGGCTCCGCGCAGAAGGTCAGACCGCCCACGGCAGCAGAGACCCGGTTGAGTGACAAAAGCTGCAGGGCCATCGAGACCACATAGGCCAGCAGCGTCACGGCAACCGACAGCGGCGCCAGCGCGAAGATGCCCGGCCCGTGAAAGCCATCGATCCAGCCAAGCGTGGCGACCACGGCGGGCAGCACCAGCAGATGGCCCCAGAACAGCTTCGAGATGGTGGGCGTCACCGGCATGCGCGCTGCCGCGAAAAACTGGATCGCCGCCCCCGCCGCCGCCAGCAGCGACAAGGCCAGTCCGCGCGGATCGAGGCTGTCGAGGCGGGGACCGACAACCAGCGCCACACCGGCAAAGGCGAGCAGCACGATCAGAAGCCGCATCAGGCCGAAACGGGTCTTCTCGACGAAGGGCTCGGCCAGCACGATGAGGATGGGGAACAGGTAGAAGATCACCGCCGCCACGCTCACGGGCAGGAAGGCCACCGACGACATGTAGGCCGTCCCGATGATCGAACTCGACAGGCCGAAGACCAGCAGCGATCGGCCTTCACCGGGCGCGATCGCAAGGTTTGCCGCAAGGCTTCGTCTCGACACGGCGATGGCGACGGCAAGGCAAGCCAGCATCAGGAAGACGCGATAGAACACCATCAGCGCCCCGGTGATCCCGACCGTCGAAGCAATCTGCGCGGTGACGATGTTGAGCCCGTAGCCAGCCGAACTGCCGAGCGCCAGCATGATCCCGATCCGGGCCGCTGATGGCGGGATGTGAGCACTCATGACCCGTCAAGCCAGTGGCAAGACGGCATCACGTGCAGCAGGACCAGGCCGGAACTCACGCGCGACCAGGCCTCACTCTGCGGGCGGCGGGGGGCGACGAGGCGGCAGTGTGGCCGGTCTGGCCGGCGGGGCGGCAGGCCGTGAAGCCGCCGGCTTGGCAGCGGGGCTTGCGGCCACACCGGTCGTGCCGGCGCGCGGAGTTGGCTTGGCAGCTGCCGGGCGGGATGGTGCCACGGATGCCGTGGCAGGCCGGGCGGGAGCAGGCTTGGGCCTGATGCCGGCCGCAGAGGATGGGCGCAGCGCCGCAGGCCCGGCTTGCCCGATCGCGCCTTGCAGCTTGATCGGACCCGGACCCCCGGACGCAGCACCACGCGGAGCGGCCTCGCCCGGGGCCGTGAAGGCGGCCGCAGCGGCACGAGCAGCAATGGCGCCGGCCACGGCACCGGCGGGTGCGAGGGCACCGGGCGCGGCTGGTGTGCCCGGGCGTGCTGCCGCCACCGCCGATGCCGGGCGGCCAGACACGTTCGCGGCCAGCGGCGCCGAGGCCGACCCGGCACTGCGCCCATAGGCAACCGGGATGGGTGTGAACTGCGCACGTGGCCCCAGCGTGATGCGGCCACCGGTGCCGCGCATCGTCGATGCCTGCGGGCCGGCGAACAGGGCATACATCCCGGAGGAATCACTCCCGGCCGGTGGCGCGAACGAGATGGCGCCGCTGGTCTCGACATCATCGGCCAACGGCGCGCCGCGTCCGAAGGCGCGGACCTCTGCGCAGATGTTGCGGGCCCGCGTGCCGCTCGCGCCGATCGAGGCGACACTGCGCCCCGTGCCGCCCCAAGATGTGAAGGCCGCATCGAGGATCTGCGCCGCCTTGATGGTGCGCTCCGCACCGGAATAGGCGCCGAGCACCACGGCAATCAGGGTACGCCCGCCGCGTGTCGCGGTGGCGACGACGTTGAAGCCCGACGCGCAGACAAAACCTGTCTTGAAGCCGTTCGCGCCGGCATAACGCCCGATCAGGCCATTGGTGTTGTTGAGCGTAACCTTGCCAAGCTGCACAGCGCCAATGCCCCAGTAGTCGGCATATTCGGGGAATTCGCGCATCATCGTCATCGTCAGCACGGCCAGATCGCGCGCGCTGCTCTGCTGTTCGGGATGATGCCAGCCATTGGGGTTGCGGAAGGCCGTGTCGCGCAGACCCAGCCGGCGCGCTTCGGCATTCATCATCTCGATGAAGGCCGGAACCGTCCCGCCGACGCCTTCGGCGATCACGTAGGAAATGTCATTGGCAGACTTCACCATCATGATCCTGAGGGCGTTGTCGAGCGTGATCTCCTGCCCGGCCCTGATGTAGACCTTCACCCTCGGCTGCCTGGCCGCAAGAGCCGATGCCGGGATCGCGGTCTGAAGGCCTATGCGGCCGGCGCGCACGGCCCTGAGCGCGACATAGGCCGTCATGATCTTGGTGGTGGATGCCGGATGCCAGGCCTGCGAAGCCCCTTCCTCGTGCAGTACGGCGCCGGATGCCGCATCGATCACCAGCGATGGTCCGTTGCTTTGCGCAAGCGCCGGCCCGGCGCACAGCACCGCAGGCGCAAGCAGCGTCATCAGGAAAACGGATCTGGCTGGCGTCATGGACGGGATGCGGTGCGTTGAACGAGCGAGCGTGAACAGGAAGCCGTGACAGAACAGATGGCAGAACAGATGACAGGCAACAGGCAATTGTCAGATCATGCAATGTGATTGCCGGCGCGACAGGAGGCAGCTCGCCATGCGGGTCTGCCTGATCCATCGCGCGAAACGACGCACACAACGCATCCCTACCCCTCAGCCAGTGATTTGCCTAGCACCCCGTCATGGTCTTGTGTGATTGGGTCCGCTGTCGCTGCCCAGCGACATAACCCGCAAGGCCCTCCGTGCTCTCCCCTTTTCTGATGTCCCTGCTCTGGATCCCGGCAACCCTGATCGCAGCGATAGCCCAGACCGCGCGCAACGCGACGCAGCGCAGCCTCACACAGGCCATCGGCGTTGTTGGCGCAACGCAGGTCCGCTTCGTGTTCGGCCTGCCCTTCGCGGCGCTGTTCCTGGGTCTTGCCAGCCTGCTCGCCGGAACGCTTCCCCCTGCCCTCAACAGCACCGCGTTCCTGTGGTGCCTCGGCGGCGCAGCCACCCAGATCATGGCGACCGCGCTGATGCTCACCACGATGAAGCAGCGCTCCTTTGCCGTCACCACGGCCTACACCAAGACCGAGCCCGTGCAGGCGGCCGTCTTTGCGGCACTCGTGCTGGGCGATCCGCTGTCCTTGCCGAAGTTCGGGGCCATCGCTCTGGCCACGCTCGGGGTTCTGATGATCTCGTTCCGGCGTGGCGAGCCGGTGCTCGGAGCAGGCCTGCGACCACTGGTTTTCGGCATGCTGTCCGGCGCCTTCTTCGCGCTCGCTGCTGTGTGCTTTCGCGGGGCCATCCTGTCGCTGGAAGAAGGGGTCTTCTTCCTGCGTGCCTCGACGATTCTCGTCTGGGGACTTGGCCTGCAGTCGCTCATGCTGATCATCTATCTCGGGCTGCGCGACCGGCCAGCGCTGACCGGCAGCTTCCGGGTCTGGCGGCCATCGCTGTTTGCCGGGTTTCTGGGAGCCCTTGCCTCGCAGTTCTGGTTCATCGGCTTTTCGCTGACCGCCGTCGCCAACGTGCGCACCCTGGCGCTGGTGGAGGTGTTTCTGGCCCAGATCATGTCACGCAAGCTGTTTGCCGAAATGACAAGCCCGCGCGAGATCGTCGGCATGGGGTTGATCGCGATCGGTGTCGGCACAATCCTGCTGCTGGCGATCTGACCCGGCAAGCTCCCACCCAATCATGCAAGACCGACGTGCGCAGCCGCTGCTTGCCGATTGCGCGGCTTGCAGGCATGTCATGTCGAAAGAACGCGGAAGCGCCATTCGAGGGAGATCGCTGCCATGACCGCTACCATGACCGCTACCATGACCGCTGCCACAAACGCTGCCCCGAATGCTGCCATCGTCGGATGGGCCCATACGCCGTTTGGCAAGCACGATGCCGAGACCGTGGAAAGCCTGATCGTCCGTGCCGCCAACGAGGCGCTCGCGCATGCCGGGCTCGATGCCGCCGATGTCGACGAGATCGTGCTGGGCCATTTCAACGCCGGCTTTTCCGCGCAGGATTTCACGGCTAGCCTCGTTCTTCAGGCCGATCCGAAGCTGCGCTTCAAGCCGGCCACCCGTGTCGAGAACGCCTGCGCCACCGGCTCGGCTGCCGTGCATCAGGCCGTCCGGGCCATCAGGGCCGGTGCGGCCCGCACCGTGCTCGTGGTCGGCGTCGAGCAGATGACCACCACGCCCGGTCCGCAGATCGGCCAGAACCTGCTGCGCGCTTCCTACCTGCCGGAGGATGGCGACACGCCGGCAGGCTTCGCCGGCGTTTTCGGCCAGATCGCGGCCCGCTACTTCCAGCGTCATGGCGACCAGTCCGATGCGCTCGCGGCCATTGCGGCCAAAAACCACCACAACGGCGTCTCCAACCCCTATGCCCAGATGCGCAAGGATCTCGGCTTTGCTTTCTGCCGCGCCGAAAGTGACAAGAACCCGTTCGTGGCCGGCCCCCTGAAGCGGACCGACTGCTCGCTGGTCTCCGATGGAGCGGCAGCGCTCGTCATCGCCGATCTCGACACCGCCATGACCATGTCCCGTGCCGTCGCCTTCAAGGGTATGGCCCATGTCCAGGACTTCCTGCCGATGTCGAAGCGCGACATCCTGAAGTTCGAGGGCTGTGCGCTGGCCTGGCGCAAGGCACTCGATCAAGCCGGCATCATGCTGGCCGATCTGTCCTTCGCCGAAACCCATGACTGCTTCACCATCGCCGAACTGATCGAATACGAGGCCATGGGGCTGACCGGCGAGGGCGACGGTGCCCGCGCCATCCGCGAGGGCTGGACCACCAAGGATGGCAGGCTGCCGATCAATCCTTCAGGCGGCCTCAAGTCCAAGGGCCACCCGATCGGGGCCACAGGTGTCTCGATGCATGCGCTCAGCGCCATGCAATTGATGGGCGAGGCAGGCGACATGCAGATTGCCGGAGCGAAGCTTGGCGGCATTTTCAACATGGGCGGCGCTGCCGTGGCCAACTATGTCAGCGTGCTGGAGCGCGCGAAGTGACGGGACACCCTCGAACAGTGCTGCTCCTTCCGCATCCGTCAGGGCAGCCGACAGGTGTGCCGTCGTTCAATCCGGGAATGGTCTGAACCCACGCCGTGCGCATTTTCTTTGCCCTCATCCTCGCTTACATCCTGTCGATCTTCTATCGCTCGTTCCTGAGCGTGATCGCGACGCCGCTGATGGCTGATCTTGCCATCGGCCCGGCCGAACTCGGCGCCTTGAGTTCAGCCTGGTTCATCACCTTCGCCGTGATGCAATTCCCGGTCGGCCTGGCCCTCGACAGGGTTGGCCCGCGCCTCACCGTATCAGTTTGCATGGGCGTTGGCGCAGTGGGTGCGATCCTGTTCGCATTCGCGCCGACAGCGGCGGTTGCGACAGGAGCCATGGCGCTGCTCGGCATCGGCTTTTCGCCCGTGTTCATGGCCGCGCTCTACCTGTTCGCACGATCAGGACCATCGGCTGGCTTTGCCGGTCTTGCCTCCCTGTTCATCGGGCTGGGCTCGCTGGGAAACCTCCTGGGAGCAGCGCCGCTCGCCCGTGCCGCCGATGCCTTCGGCTGGCGCCCGACGATGGCCGGCGTGGCGGCGCTCTTCTGTCTGGCGCTGCTGCTGGCGGCCAGTCTGCTGCGCGATCCGCCGCCCCTGCCAAAGACCGGCAATGCCGATGATAGCGGGATTCTGGCCGGTATTCGCGCCATCGTCTCGATCCGTGCGCTGTGGCTGCTCGCGCCAATCACCTTCACCGGCTATGCCATTCTGGTCACAACGCGTGGGCTGTGGATCGCGCCCTTCCTCGAAGAGGTCAACGGCCTTGACCGCGCCATGCAGGGCAATGGAGCCTTCGCCATGGCGCTGGCGATGACGGCGGGCGCTTTCGTGTTCGGCTGGGTCGAAAAACATCTCGGCGGCCCCAAGCCGACCGTGCTCTGGAGCACGGCCTTGACGGCGGCGCTGTTCGTCGCCCTCGCGCTCAGCGGCCATCTTGGCGGGCTCTGGGCCATCGTGCTGTTTACGGCCATCGGCATTGCAGGCTTCAACTACGCCATCCTGATGGCCCATGCGCGCCTGTTCTTCCCCGCCCATCTGATTGGCAGGGGCATGACCACGATGAACTTCCTCTTTATTGCAGGAGCCTCCGCCGTGCAGATCGGCTCGGGCTGGTTCATAGCGGCAGAGCGGGCCGAGGGGCTGGCAGCGACCACAACCTTCGCCAACCTGCACTGGCTGTTCGCCGGACTGCTGCTGGTCAGCGTGCTGATATACGCCCGCGCTCCGGCCCGTGCGCCGGAGGCACCGCCGGCATCACGGGCCTGAGCCTGAAACTGCCGGCAAAGGCCGCCAGCGATCAGGCCACGGCCAATGCGCCGACGATCTGGCGCATGTTGTGTTGCATCATCGTGATGTAGTCGGGTGCAGGCCCGCCAGCCGGGGTCAGCGCATCGGAGTAAAGCGTGCCACCGACGCGCGCGCCGGTCTCCTGCGCGATGCGCTGGATCAGGCGCTGGTCGGAGATGTTTTCGAGGAACACGGCGGGGATCTTCTCGGCCTTGATCTGCCGGATGATGCGACCGACCGCTTGCGGTGAAGGCTCGGCGCTGGTCGAGACCCCGCGCGGCGAGATGAAGCTGATCCCGTAAGCCTTCTCGAAGTACTGGAAGGCATCGTGCGAGGTGATGACCTTGCGCCGATCGGCGGGAATGCGCGCGATGCTGGCGCGCAACTCCGCATCGAGCGCGTCCAGTCTGGCGGTGTAGGCCCGGGCATTGGCGCGGTAGGTTTCTGCGTTGGCCGGGTCGGCAGCCACCAGTGCCGCCTCGATGTTGGCCACGTAGATGTTCGCATTGGCCACCGACTGCCAGGCATGGGGGTCGTTCTCGCCGTGATCATGTCCGGCATGCGCATGGCCGCCCCCCTTCGCTTCCGCCTTGAGCGGGACGATCGAGCGGGTCGCGGTCACCACCGTTGCCTTGGTCGCGGATGATCTGATCAGGCGGTTGACCCAGCCCTCGAAGCCGAGCCCGTTGATGAAGATCAGCCGGGACGCCACCAGCGCCCGCGCATCACCAGGTGTCGGCGAATAGACATGCGCGTCAGCACCTGCCTGCACCAGCGAGGTCAGCGCGAGCCGGTTGCCGCCAACCTGGGCGATGAAATCGGCAAGGATCGAGAAGGTTGCCACAACGGGCAGGGGCGCGCCGGCAGCGACCGGAGCACCGGTGCCCGTCTGCGCCAGGGCACTGCGTGAGCCGGCCAGGGCACTGCGTGAGCCGGCCA
>Ga0164293_10001135_pt1 | contig 22325 bp, 35 predicted proteins | sample GEODES118metaG_FD_111487 | JGI IMG/M metagenome (GOLD analysis project Ga0164293, IMG submission 111487) | Eutrophic lake water microbial communities from Lake Mendota, Wisconsin, USA - GEODES118 metaG | ecosystem: Environmental > Aquatic > Freshwater > Lake | place: USA: Lake Mendota...
ATACGCGGTGCTAGCTAAAACTGAAGCTAAGATATATAATAATGTTTTCATGCTGTTAATTGTGTGATATAGCACCTATACTAGGTAATGCTGGGTCAATAGTTCCGTTAAATACTGTGAATGCGACTACGCCATCACAAGTTGTGCTGTTCCAGCTACCCCATAAGCCATCTGGTCCGGCAGTAACTGCAATTAATAAGTCTTCATCAGTGCATACTTGGGCAACTGTTAGTATAACACAAAATGTCCATGTGCATGATCCAGAGTCTCCAAAATCATCAGATGTTACACCATCTCCATTCAAGTCAAAGAAATAGCCCGGGCCAGTTGCACCAGCTGGTGTTGCCGTGTTGTTGAACCAGATCCACTGTCCTCCGCCGCCTTGACAGTTTATTGGAGCAGTTTGTGGTACTACACTAGCCCACCCTGCCCCTAGGGTCAAATCAAATCCTTCAATCCAATTGGCTCCTAGTTGCGGATAACCGGTCATTGTGTAACACATGGTAACTATCTGGCCAGGCTGATATGTATTGTTGATTGGTGGTGGCGTTAATGTGAATGATTGAGCACCATTACATTGTGAGAACAATGCATTGCTGGCAAATAGTGCAATTGCTAATATGATTAATTTCATGTTATTTAATGTTTCTAATAGAAGATATTTTAGTTGTACTGAACGGATAATAGCTCAAAACATAGATCTGATTGGTAATTGTGTCCTCAACCATAATTTCATATCCGTCTCGGGCTAACATGCTAGTGGTTGGTTGCACAATGCATTTTGGATATTTGGTTTGAGCGTCCTTTAGACGATCCATTTGATTAACACAGCTTGTTAGTGCTAATACTGCTAGTAACAATGTTTTTTTCATAATTTTTAATTAATGTATTTGTAACTGTTATATTTAATGTTATTTGATTTAATACGATATATTATCAATGCATTTCCAATACCGGTTTTTTCTGCTGCTTCTGCTAAACATTGATATCGAATACCTTCTATTTCCACTGACCTAGCGTTTCCGGGTAGCCAGCCTTCTTTTCTATTTTCTTTTATAGCAGTACGCATCTTTTGCTTAGCTTCTATAGAATGAGTCTTACCATAGAATGGATTTTTGATACCATGTTTATCATGTTTACCCATTTTAGAACTATCTCGTTTTGGTTTTCTAAGTTTCTGTTTTTGTTCTTCAGACATACCTAATTTAGATTGATGTTCTTTTGCTTCCATATATGTACGGGAACTAGGCGTTATTCTGTTATCTAAACTTTTACCTTTAAGATTACACATTGCCCAAAATGCATGAGCTAACTTTCTATTATCTGGATGTATTCTAATTAATAACCAATGTACTATAAAATGTTCTCGAGCCGTTAATAATACTAAATTAGTTTTTTTATTACTACCACCCATACATTTAGGAACGATATGATGACATTCAAAGTATTGATCAGTACTTTTGTATCTCGATTCCGTACTAGCACGAGTTATGATATTATCATATATTAACTGATAGTTCATTTATAATAAATATCCCTAATTACTCAATGGAAATTTTATAGTTGGGTGTGACTGATAATTACTTAATTGCAAATCTTCTTCGAGTAAACACTTACAAAAATGTTCATTACTAAACCCATTAAATACTGCAGTAGCATCAATCGGACCAATTCCGCATTCTCCAGATTCTGTTGGCCAAAACTCGGTGTTGATGTTTAGAGTTGGTAGTGAAAATGGTTCTCTTGTTCGGGTTGGAACATTCCATTGATCAATTTCTGAATGTAATAATGTTGAGCTGTCACCTGCTGTATAAATCTGATTAAACATTTCCTGAGTAACCATTTCTCTTCTTTCATCTAAATCTAATTCTCTACCAATTTGTTCTTTAACACCGTCAACTTGATTAAGATAGATGTGGCAGTCTCCTAAATTACCAATCAATTCGTCCGGTACCATATTCACTGCTTTAGCAATAATTTCTAATAACAATCCATATGATGCAATATTAAACGGTAAACCTAGTGGCGTATCAACACTACGTTGATTCCACATTAAAGAGATTGCTCTGGTTGGTACATTAGGTGCCCATTTTTCTAACCAAGATTTTATATGTGAATTATCTTTTTCATTTTCATAAACCATCATTCCAATTAATTTAATCTCACCATATGGACCACCATTTTTACCATACCATTCCCATCTTTCTTTTGCACTCAACTCTCTTGTATAAACTTGAAATCCATAATGACAAGGTGGGAGTGTCATTTGGTCTAATTCACCTACATTCCAAGCTGAAACCATTAATCGTCTTGAGTCTGGATTTGTTTTAAGGTCGTTGATTAGGTTTGCGATTTGGTCAATTGGTACTTTAACTTCAAAAAATTCAGGTAGTGATTGTGGTTCACCAACAACATCACTTCTAAATCTTAATTCTCTTGTATACCAACTTCTCCATTGCTTACCATAAATTGGACCTAACTCACCCCATTTTTTAGCAAATTCTCCCGAACCTAATTCGTCACAATTTTCAATCATATCAATAAAAAGTTCTTTTGGGATAATTTTATCAGCTACGCCTTTTACCATTGGTGATAAACCACCAACCTTTCCTTCATTGAAAGCCTTTTCATAAGATTTATAACAATCGCCATCCCAAATATGACAATCATTGTCCACTAGAAATTTAATGTTTGTATCACCACGTAAAAACCACATCAGCTCTGTTGCTATAAGTTTGAAGGGCATCTTTTTAGTTGTGAGTAATGGAAAACCATCTGACATTTTGTGTCTGATTTGTTTACCAAATAAAGACAATGTTCCAGTTCCAGTACGGTCTTGTTTTGTTACTCCATTATCTAAGATGTCTTGAAGTAGATCTGTGTATTGTTTATCTAGATTGTTCATTGATGATTTGTTTTAATCGTTTAATCTCAGCAATTACATCATCGCCTAATTCAATTTTAGACATCATTGATAAGTCTACTATTTGAGAGTACAATATTTTGATTAACTCGTCTTTTGCTTGTTCTTGTTCTTTACTCATAGTTGGTTTCCATGGATTAGGTTGTCCGGTTAGTTGTTGGTACATTGGGTTAAGTTCGCCAGTATATGGATCATATTGTGGAATATCAGTTTCATAGAATTCTACCTCATTAAACTCATATACATTGTTCTTGTCTGAAATGAATTGTAATTCAACATAGGCATTGAACTGAGTGTCGTCTTTTGACATCCAAGCAATTTTATGACATACCGTTACTGTTACATCTCGGCATAGAATATCTTCTGTAACACTTCCGTATTTAGAAGTATACCGAAACTTCCGACCAACATACATCGACCGGAAGTCATGATCCTTAGTGTGAATCTCCAACATCGTGTTTTTCTCCATATATTAGATACGCTGGATTAATAACTTTTGCAATGCGGTTTCTTTCTCCTGTAACTACTTTGATAACAATTCCTTCATGTGGTACTTTGGTTCTTGGGATAAAGTTATTGAAAACAAATTCGTCTTGTACTTCTTGAGACCATCTGCCAACATGCAATGTTTCTACAACAGGTAAATCCAATTGACTCAACATCCAGTCAGCCATTACTGCAGATTCATATTTTCCAGAAACCACAACATCAAATCCAGCAAATTCAATATCAGTTAAACCATAATCATAGTTCTTTTGAATACCAGCTCCATAAATTTCACCATAAATTACTATGCCTGAGCCTAATTCATTGCAGTCTAAAAGATGCAAAGCATACTTTCTCAGTTTGTTTTTGATATCGTATCGTTCTGCAATAGTTCTCCAAACATCGGTTGAATAGAAACCTTGTGAGTCTGATCCTTTCTCAACGTTGTGTGAACCATAAACATATTCATATCCAACTAACTTATCAGCTAACCGGAAGAACTTTTTCACTCGATCCATTAATGAAAGCTTGGTTTTCTTCACAATGCCGTAACGAGCATTTGTACCATGAAGTTTTCTGGAGATATGAACAATGTCATCCTTAGTAAACATTCCGGCCACATTCTTCAAGTTAGGGAACTTGTAGTAGACATGAAAGTTTGGATTGTTACGGTATTTGACCTTTCTTCCAGATGATAACTGAACTTGTCTTACTGGTGGCTCATATTTGAAGATACCTAAAAGATCCATCAAGTCATCGCCTTCTTCCCAAAAATATCCAATACCTGAGGCATATTGTTTTTTCATTTGAGGCAAGCTGTCTAATGAAACAATCAAACACTCGGAATAAACACCTCTTAGTTTAACTGTTCTTACTCGTTGCCCCTTACGCAAATAACCAGTTACTCCGATTGCATCTGATATTTCTGCGGGAACAACGGCATCTGTAGTCATAATTACTACATGCTCTCCTACTGTTTGAGATCCTTTTTTGACGATGGCATTCCATCCACCTACAACTGCTAACTCAATGTTATCAGCTCCTTCAATTGCTTTTATTTCAGCTACGCGTCCTACGTAACATACTGAGTTTTGATTTTCCATATCTTTTTTATTTATTATAAGAAATAAATTTTTAAAATCCAAGGGTTGGCCTAAAACTAAAATCCACCCAAACATTGCAAACAATTAGATCCAACCCAATCATATAACAATTCACATGGTTTTCTTTTGCAAATAATGCTTTACCTTTGCCCGCGCCAACTGCTTCATATCGTTTAGCCCATATACTCAGCTTCAGTGTTTTTCTGATTTGGTTTGCTGTGTAGTTGCGCAGTGCACTGTTGCTTCCCTTTTCCCATCTGTGGCGGAATACCCAATTGGCTTTGAAGCCTCCTATTTTAGTTTTTATAATACTCATTTCCTGATCCTTTTACATAGTGAACTGATATACCGGTTGTTGTGTGTAACTCGATAAACATAGGATTACCGGTTGGTGTGCACAACATTATTTCTCGATTGGTAGGAACCACATCAAACAGAAAGTTTCGATTCTCACCGAGTACTCGGAGTTTGGTTCCTTCAATTGATAAATCTTCGTTGATTGTAATCGTGATGCAGTTGTTGTTAACTGCTTGCACTGACCAATCGTGTAATGTGGGTGTCGTATGCATTATTCAAAACTTTTTAAAGCTTCTGACAGCTTTTGATAAATAATATCTAATTCTTCCTGAGTCTCAATAGGGAAACTTTCAGTTGTTTCAATCTTTAATTCTAGCCACTTTTCGGTGGGATGCATCGTAACATCAATAAAATCATTGGCTTTTTTAAATGAAAACTGATCGGTTATAACTTGTATACTCATTGTTCAAATATTTGATTGTAAATACTACATTAATATCATATGAAATTATAGTTTAACTTCAAACCTATCTCGCATCTTTGTTAACGTTTCTTGCGGTACTCCGTGCTCATTTACTCCGCCGTGACGGTTCTCTACAATCAATGAGTACACTCGATATCCGTATTTCTCAGCTAACTTGTAATAAGCTTCCATCTCCCATTCCTGAGTGAATGTATTTGATACTACAACCTTATGTTCGTACTTCATTAGAAAATCCACCTCCTCTTGACACCAAGTGTGAGCATCTCTAATTAAGTGTGGTTTGAAATTATAACTCCCATTACTATCTACAAAGTACATATCAGCTTCTTTGATATAGCCCTTTGTACCTGCAATTGATTTAGCTAATGTTGATTTACCACTTCCAGGCAAACCTCTTAATAAGAATAACTCTTTCATAACCTAAAAATTACCTGGAGCTACCTGGAAACAAGTTAATCCATTGTCTCTCCACATTTTTACTACTTTGTCTCGGTCATCGAACACACAGAACACTCTGTCTGCTCCTAGCTCATCTAACCATTGTTTCTTTAAGATGTCATCCGGTGTGAATGAACCTTGTGGACGCATCTTCAAGGCATCTGGTCTGATATCATAACCATCTAGCCATGCTATGGTTTCATCGCGACTTATTTCATCTCTTCCTGAGAAGATAACTACATCAAACCCTTGGCGCTTAAATCCGTGAAATGCCGACATAACTGGCATATTTGGTTTATCTAATGCAATGTTCTCCGGAGCAAAGAATATCTTCCAATTGATCTTTCCGTTTGGTTTTGCGGCCAAAGCTCTTCTTTCATCGATCAAAGCCAATGTGCCATCTAAATCAAATATAACTATATCTTTCATTATTATACTGTTTTTATGTAGAAAAAGGGAACCGTTAAGTTCCCTTATTAGATTATATTAATTATAAGAAAATTATCTTGTAATTCCAAGCTCTTGCAATGTTTTTGGAATATAATTTACCTGTTCGCCGGAAACACAGTGATAACGTCGATCAACTCGAGTAAACATGGTGATCCCAAACAACCGAACCGGCATCATTACTAGTTTACCGTGTATGTGCCCGTGTATGTTGCGAGGTACTCGATATTCTAGTTCCATTGGATGCACTGGGCAATGTGTTAACCAAATACCTTTGTACTTTTCTATGCCAGATACACATTGAACATATTTAAGTAGTTCAGATACATGGGTTGGTCTATCATGATTGCCTAACACCACTTTTTTTTGTCCGTTAAGACGGTTTAACAAAGGATAACTATCAGTCTTTTCCATTGTGACATCGCCTAAAATATAGGTTAAATCACGTTTATTTACCACACTGTTCCATTGCTTGATAATATGTTCATCATGTTCTTCAATGCTAGCAAATCCTCGATGCTTTGCCACAAATTCGTGTCCAAGATGTAAGTCTGCTATAAATCTAACTGTTGCCATATTGTTTTCTTTATTATAAGAAATTATTCTACAGGTTCAAAGTCTATATCTGGAATTGTTTCGCAAAAGATAAAATGGGTTTCTGATTGAATTACTGTGTCAGAATTTAACATTTGCTTGAATGCATCAACAAACTCAGCATTAGGTTGTTCTCCTATTTGCTTTGCAAAGTAATAAGTTGGTTTAGATGCAATCACTTTGAAGGCAATGTCATTGTGTTTTATAATATTCATATCAATGCAACCATTCTTCATATCCCATGGTCATTGCTTCTGAAATATCAAGTTTTGGATTTTCTTTCATGTATTTAAGTGCATATGCAACAACTTCAGAAGCTAAACCAAAATCATGGGCATCATTCAAATAATATGTGACTACATCAATTGACTGATTTATACATTCAATTGGTTTTTTGCGTCGACGAAATAATAAATGTTTAATGCGGTCGAAGAATGCTTTATCTTCGATAAAATTTTGGTTTAGCTTCTTTTTCATTGTTACATCATTCCTGGCATTCCATGTGCCATATCCATATCGTTATCAGTTGGTTCGTCAACAATAATACATTCAGTCATTAATACCATAGAAGCAATTGATGATGCATTTTCGATAGCCGTACGAGTTACTTTGGTTGGATCAATAATACCCATTTCCAACATATCACCAAACTCAGATGTTCTGGCATTGTATCCCCATGCACCAGTATTGGTTTTTACGAAGTGAACAATCATATCACTGTTACCTCCCGCATTGGATATAATTTGATACAATGGTGATTCAATTGCACGTTTCACAATTGCAATACCTATAGTTTCATCTTCATTAACACCTTTCAACGTGTCCAAAGCCGGAATACAACGAATCAAAGCAACGCCACCACCAGGAACGATTCCTTCTTCAACCGCAGCTCTTGTTGCAGCGAGTGCATCGTCAACGCGGTCTTTTTTCTCTTTCATTTCCATTTCAGTTGGCGCACCAATATATAAAACAGCAACTCCACCAGCCAATTTAGCCAATCTTTCTTGCAATTTTTCTTTGTCGTAATCTGAAGTAGAAGATTCAATTGATTGGCGGATGATTCGAATTCTTTCTTCGATTGCCTCTCTTTCGCCGGCTCCATTGATTACAGTTGTTTTATCTTTGGAAATTTCAACTTTTTCGGCGGTTCCTAGCATGTCTAACGTCATATCAGCTAACGTGATACCTCTTTCCTCAGAAACAACTGTACCACCTGTTAGAGCCGCTAAATCGTCTAGCATCTCTTTGCGTTTTTCTCCGAATCCAGGAGCTTTTACTGCTGCAATTTTCAATGCACCTCTGATGCGATTCACAACCAATGTGCTCAATGCATCTCCATCAAGATCCTCAGCTACAATCAACAATGCTTGTCCGGTTTGAACAACTGGTTCTAGGATTGGAAGCAGTTCCTTCATGCTTGAGATCTTTTTGTCAATCAACAAGATAAATGGACTTTCCATTTCAGTGATCATTTTTTCTTGATTGGTTACAAAGTATGGAGATAGGTAACCTCTGTCAAACTGCATACCTTCCACAGTTTTCACTTCTGTTTCAGTTCCTTTTGCTTCCTCAACAGTGATTACGCCATCGTTTCCAACCACATTCATTGCTTGAGCAATTAAAGATCCAATTGTATTATCATTGTTTGCTGAGATTGAAGCAATTTGTCTGATTTTATCATTGTCATTGCCTACTTCTTGAGAAATTGATTTTAATTCTTCAACAACCACACTAACTGCTTTGTCGATCCCACGTTTCAAATCAATTGGGTTTGATCCTGCTGCGACACTTTTAAGTCCATCAATGACCATTGCTCTTGCTAACACGGTTGCTGTGGTTGTGCCATCGCCAGCAACGTCAGCTGTTTTAGAGGCAACTTCTTTTACCATTTGTGCACCCATGTTTTCCATTGGATCTTTTAGTTCCACTTCTTTAGCAACTGATACTCCGTCTTTGGTAATGTGTGGTGCTCCGAATTTTTTACCGATTACAACGTTGCGACCTTTTGGCCCTAATGTGCAGGCTACTGCGTTTGCTAATTGATTAACACCTGATGCTAATTTTGCTCTTGATTCGCTACCGAATTCAATTTGTTTTGACATAACTTGTTCCTTTTTTTATAACTTTATAATAAATATTACAATTCTATTTTATTTGCATATTTTAATAACATTTCTGTGTTTTTCCAAGCATTACACCCGATTCTTTTGCCTTTTCCGGCAAGTGCCATGTCTTGATAGAAATTTACATCCCAACAGTTGCCGGTTTTGTCATAGTTCAGAATGGCATTCTCATAGAATGTCTCTGAGTTAATCACAAAGATTGCATCTACGCCTGGGTGATGAAATGATATTGAATCACATTTGCCTCGTTTGTTTGCTCCAATATTCTTGGCAGCGGCTGATGTTTTTCTGATGGCTAGTTTTTTATGTTCATTGCGATGTGCACCAAACAAATGATCATAGCCATCAGCATCCACTACCTGGCCAGGACAATTAAAGAAATTTTCGAGATATGGTAACACTACCTGTTCAGAAAGCTTGCCAGCATTTATTGTCATGGCTTCTCCTGACTTTAAAAATAACTCAATCATTTCATCTGTGATGTGATTTGATACGAATACAGGCATCATTATAACTCGCCCATTGTTTTGAAATCTGTGTGTTGTCATTTAATTAGCTATTTCTAAAAATTTATTGTTAATTGTTTTTGCCACTTCCATCATATTGCCTGTCTGAATAAATTGAGCATCTGCGCCATACATTCTTTTGAATAGATTTACAGCCGTGCTATAAAATCTATCGTATATGAAATAACTCAGAATGCTAATATTATAAGATTTCATTTCATTGATTACCGCGCGGGTAAATTCAACTCCATCATAATTCCTATAACATCCTTTGATTGATGTTGGTTCGCCATCTGAATAATTAATAAAGATTAATTCATCTCCTTTAGCATCCGTTTTAATATCTTTGATGATACTTTTAAACGCAATTCCTTCTGGTGTCAAACCAAATGTCTTAAGATATTTAAAATAAGTTTTGATTTTATTCAATTTATCATGAGCTGAGTCATACGCATACATTGTAACACATTGTTCAGTGCCAGACATATCGTGACTTGTTCCTCGCAATGAAATTTGCACTCTAATTCCATTGGTCATACTAGCCGCTTGGGCAATTGCAACGGCACTTGTAATTGCATTATGCAATTTGTCTCCGCCACTCATTGATCCAGATGCATCAATTGAAATGTGTATAAAATAGTTTTTAAAATGATCCGTTACTATGCGATGGAACACATTGACATTGTTGTATCCTAATTGAGCAACCAATCTTCTATCAATCTTACCAGTTTGTAGTCGTGTCGATTTAAGACTCTTATCTGCATTTCTTAATTGAAGTTTGTTTCCTAATTGTTTGCCTAACAAGATTCCTTTTTGAACCGCTATATCCATTTTGTGAACACTTGAATTAGATTGAGTTGATATTGTTCTAACATTATTAATATAATCAGCAGCCCAACTGTCAAATAAATGAGGCATTGTGCATATAATTCCAGCATTGATTTTTTTAATTACAACAGTGGTAACCGGATCTGCTTTGCCGTCCATACTAGTATACACTTCGCGGGTTTCAGTTCCAGATTCTTTAATTGCATTAACCAATCTAGATTGCGATTTGCTTAGTCGACCGGTCTTTTTAGATTGACCATTTAGAAAATCTGATTGAGACTTAATTGCCTTTTCTAATCGAGCTTGGTCCTGGGTTGATAACTCAGTTACAATAATTTCTTCTTTAACCTCATCTTTTGAGTCAGTGTCTTCCTCAGCAGATTCATCACTGTCATCATCTTCATCATACTCAGCTCCACTAAACTGATCATCCGTGTCATCTGTTTCATCATAGTCTTCTTTATTAGAGTCTGGTGCATTGCCATCCATATCAGTTTTGTCAGACTCTGGTTCATCTTCCCATTCTTCTGATGGAGTTGTATTAGATGATTTGTCAGATTCTGGACCTGAATTGCCCGGGCTCTTCTCATTGCTTATTAAGCCGTTATCTTCATATAGTTTTTCAAGTTTTTTCAATTCAACTTTAGATACAGCCTCCTTGATGATTCTATATGTATCACATGCAAGATCCAATGCGTCTAATGTAGACTCCAATCGCCCAATAGTTTTTAAATCAATTAGGTTCCAAATATCTCGCAATCGTTTCAATGCATTAAGATTTCTATGTGGATTAGTAAAATTGATAATATGAAACATATAACAATCCCAATCTTCTATAATCTTTGCATTTTTCTGCAGAGCTTTATCAATAATTTTATCATTGAAATACACGGCATACATGGATTCATAATATGAACGGTATCCTGGAGCATTTGTATATACTTTGAGATCAATTCTTCGATCTTCAATCCAATTCAACAAATCTTTGATATGTTTGAGGTCGGCATTTGACATATTGCAATCTGGATCTAGTCCTCTGTATCTTATATGAGTTGAAAAATTGCTAGTTGCTAATGTACTACCTCCTTTAAATATATCAAAATCAGTATATGCAATATGAGAACCTTCGTGTAATGCTAATCCAACTGCAGAATCAAAATTCTTGCCATCTAAGGTTGTACCAATTACAACAGATTCGCCATCCGTGTAACTAGAATCATTGTTTTGAAATACTACTGGTATTTGCTTGCCGGTTACAATGTTAACAAAATTCCCAATTGCTCGTTGCGCGGCCGCTAATTTAGTGTAATCCTTGTTTGATTTACCGAAATCAACATCGAATTCACGATTTAACCAAAAATTTGAAGATTGTGTCTTAGTTGCCATACTTTAAAATTAAAATGGATGAAAGTCTTCGGTTGGGTGATCTAGCTCACCGCCTACATTAAATATATCAGTTGCTGCTTGCTCCATATGTTTCTGCACAACTTGTTTAACATATGTTCTTTCTGAATCAGTACCTCCTGATGCGTCAAAGAATGGTATGATTGAAACTTCAGCCGCTTCTTCCAAAGAAAAACCATCACACAATAATTCACATACTCGCACTGTCATACGAGTTGATATCATGGTGGTTAATTTGCCTTCTTCGGATCGCCATTCTTTGCGTGTTGCATCTGCAATGTCAGCCACTGAATGTATTAGGCTTGCTGATAACTTGTTGCCATACTTGTATGTTAACAATGCTTCTTCTCGCTCTAATGATAGAATATCAACTTCGATAATTTCAAATCGATCCATCAATGCTCTATCCAATACTCGGGTTGATGTGTATTCAGTTCCGATATTTGCTGTGGCAATAAATGATACTCCGGAAGCTACGTGAATTGTTGGGGCATCGATGTGTTCATCTAATCTTAGATAGCGTTGACCTTCATCTAACACCGTCATTAAAATATTCCATGCTTCTGGATGTGCTCTGGATAATTCATCTAGCAAAATTACCGAGTTCTCAGTTTTAATTGCCTTAACAAATGCAGATTCATCAAAACATGTTTCGCCATCCTTAAAATGCGTGTTTCCAATCAATGTTGCACGTGGATCTTGAGTAGCTCCTAAGTTAAAATAAAAGAATGGACGATCCGTTGCCTTAGGTAATGCTTTTGCGGCTTCTGTTTTACCACAACCAGCTGGACCTACCATCATGATGTTTTTACCGCGGAGGGCTGACCGAACAAGATATTTCCATTTAATGTCAGTCATTTCTAAATCAGCTGGCTTAATTTTTGCAGCATTTTTAATTAGTTGCATTACTGGATCTAATGGAGTGGCTTCAATTGGCGTTTCGGCAACCGTGTATGATTCGTTTGGTTCAACCTCACTTCGACTGCATCGTCTAGCTCTACCACTATCCATGTCATACATTAGCAACTGATCGTTGTCCCTTGCAACATCAATAATGCTTTGACGAAACAAATGCGTGATGTTTTCTTTGGTAGCAATATCATATACTAAGTTAGTATAGACATCTACATAGCCATATAATTTTTTCATTGAATCTAGGATTTTATACTTATATAATATGAAATAAAAATATAAAATCCAAGATTTATCTATAAATTTTTTGCACTAATCCATTATCATAATGTATTAACAAGTAGCCAACTGCATCCGGATTAACCTGTTGTCCTAATAGGTTGGTGATATGTGATATAGTTAAGTTGGTATGTTTATTATCAATAGCAATAGGATCATATGTATATTGATTGCCATTAAAATCAACCTGTGTTAATCTGTAATAATTAGTTGCAGTACTGATATATGTTTTATCTCGATATGAATATGTCGATGCCGAACTAGTTGTCCCAGCTCCGGATTGTTTATCGATTACTTGCCACAAAGTGCCATCGATTGATCTTTCAATGATATAGTAATCATTATTTAATTCGGTAGCAGTCTTCCATGTTAATAAATTGTGGGTATTATCAGCTGTGCCAGCAAACTCAATTAATTCAATAGGTAATGGATTAATTTCAAGCAATTGAATATTATCAATCCACCATTCTTCACCAGCCGAATTAATACGACAATAAATGTCAACTGCTAACTGTGTGATGCCGGTTGGCATAGTTAGCGTAATTGTTGATGGGCCTGTCGTTGTGTTGCCAACTGGGGCTGTATAAACATCACCGGTAGGTGCAGCTGAGTTAGTGAATGTTCCATTAGCAGTATGCGTAATTACGCCAGTTGCTGTGTAAGGCCATGTAGAATTGTTGTTGCCGGTTATTCTGAGTTCAGTTATATAGGTAGCTCCGCCATTTCTAGATACTTGAACGTTGATATAATCTGCTACATCGACACCTCTTGTTGTTGCGGTTGAGTTAGTAAATGTTCGAGATGCTAGTCTAAATTTCAATTGATATACACGTGATGCAATTAAACCAGTTACATTGGGTAACGAATACCAATCTTGCTCAATAACGGAAGCAGCAGTACCAACCCCATATATTACAGCGCTTTGAGTAGGAGAAACTGATGTACTAGTTGACCAAGATGCCGTTGTTGCAGGAGTCCACCATCCAGCTGATGCATAAATTGCAGAATAGGTTTCCATGTTATCATATTGGATAACCGTTTGTGCCGTGATTGAAACGCACGTCAATAAAAATAGTAGTAACAATTTCATAAGATCCTTTATTAATAATTATCAACAAATGATCTTTTGAAAATTACCAGTTTCTACAAGACCAGTAACGAGCTTTAGTACGTGGGCCTGGATTATCACAGTTATGTCTAGCTCGGAAGCTTTTTCTTCTTGCTGGATTATTCTTTTTGATGCTCATTGTTTTTTGTCCAGCTCGCTTTGCTGAGGTGCCTCCATGGCCAAAGTTAACTTTAACTACATTGCCTTCTGCATTGCGTACATACACTTTGAATTTTTTAACATCGCCTCGGGTTGGTTTCCCCAATTGCACTTTGCGGCCCTGATATTCTGCTTCGTGTAATGTTGAAACTTTGCCTTCTTTGATATCACGCATTAGTTCCAATGCACATCCATCACAAATTGTAGTTTCTTTCATGTAATCCTTGTTTTGTATATTTTCATTATTTTTTGATTTGTTGCCCCAATTTTTTGCGCCTTGTTTGCGACATTTAGATAAAGCTAAAGACCCATATGCTGATGGCCAGGTTCCTCCATCCTTTGTATACCGCGCTTTAACTTTGTAATAACAAGCATCTCGTTTCGGAGTTTTTTCTTCATCTACAATTGATTCTGCTTTTGGAGTTCGCTTACCCATACCAACTTTACGTTTTTGGGCTACCAATGAATCTTTTTCTTTTTTGTCAAAAGAGCTCCATGTTTTAGGAGTGTCATCTGAAACTTTGCGACTAGGCCGACATTTCTTTACACCTTTTGTTTTAGAATTACCACATGGACGACCGTTTTGATCTAACCATTTTTCTTTAACCCATCGACGTAAATCTTCATTTATAATATCATGTAATTTAATCATTATAGTTCCTGTCTTATTGCTAGTTTAGGCAACCATTTTCTCCATGTCGTCAATATAGTTTGCATTTCATCAGCTGTGATTGCTTTCTGATTGACCCACCCAGTTAAATATTTTTCAACTACTTGTTTGAATGGCTGTTTTGATTTTTTTGCTTTTGTATGTAATCCATGGATCATTGCTGGTATTTCCTTTTTAAGCAAGAAATAATTCACGGCTGACAATTCACCCGAATTGATTTTGCTTCGGCGATTCATGTCTGATGGCATGAATTTAGATGACTTTGTGTTCCAACCACTTTGTGTGGTATGTTCAATTTCATGTCTCAACAAGTCTCCAAGATGCATTGCAGTTTTGCTTAAAACTTGAGGCCAATCCGCCGGATCCATTTCAAAACGTATTTCTATCAATGGAGGCTCATCTGAGACCCTTTTGGTGCTGTTATATGCATCGCCTCCATAACGGTAATCCTTTAATCCTTGGGCCCATTGTACTTTAAGAGACACGTAAAAATCAAGCGGAATAGTAGGATTTTCTACTTCCTCAAAGTATATTTTTTCAAATTGAGCATCATCATCGATATTAGGCACCTTTTCATCGGATTTAAAGTATATTTTCTGACCTGCAAACATACCATTAGGATCTTGCGTGGCTGAATAACTATCTTTAACAACTCGAAGCATTTTTCTTGATAGATCTGTTACTATGCTATCATATCGTCCTTCTATTATCAATGTTTTAAGTGATATCATATTAATAAATATCAGTCCATTAAATTATAGTTCCACCAAGTCTCTTTTTGTTTGTTGAACGGATTACCAGCTTGTTGGTAATAACAATTCAAACATAGCATCTGCAGATTTTCTATGCGGTGGTTTACTTCATCTCCGTCAACATGGTCCAACAGCAATGGCACAGTGTCATCTGTTACTCGTCGTTCTGAGTATCCACATGATGCACATTCTTCTGGCAATATTGCCAATGCTAATAATCGGTTACGAAGCTTCCATGTTGGGTAGTTTGGAAACTCGCCTTGTAGAATTCGGTCTATAGAATATGGCCCTGAATTAGCCCCTGCTGAATCTTTTGTGATGCCAACGCCAGCCTGATTGGTATGCATATCATACAAGGTCTTTTCTGTTTCCCGGTCTCGATACATGTTAGCATACTTTTTCCAAGTTGTAAATGATACACGACAAAATCTAGCAGCTTCTGAATTTGACTTGGTATTGGACATTGCATACCGGATATCTGATTCTGACAAATCAAATGATGTTCGACCCCGACCATAAACATACTTATATTTAGGTTGGTCTTCCATTAATATACTCCTAACTTTCTCAGTTCTAACAATGCAGACTTTGGCGACATTTTTTTCTCAAACATGTTAGTTAACTCGGGTTTCAAATTCATTGTAAAGTCTACAAAGGTTTGTGGATAAACATTAGATGTTCGTTTAATTTCCGCATACCATGTTGAATATGATGCATAGTCTTCATCGAATCGATCTAAATCGGTTCTGTTTTCCCAATACTCAATTTGATCTTGCAGTGGCCATAAATTTACTGGCACTGATGCATCTTTTCTGCGTTCTGGTAATATCGGTTGACCTTTTGCTCGATTTGCATTTCTAGTAATGAACTTGTCCATTAAATTGATAGAACGGTCTTTTGGGGACATTCCTGAGTGTGCTGATTTCTTTCCCATAACTTATTTTGTTTTTTCTCGTAATATAACTAGTTTGCGCCAAGCATCTTCTGCTCGATATATGTATTTTTTAAATTTAATGATGTCTTGCTGTTTGCGCGCAAAGTCAGCTTTTTTTATGTTGCGATGATATGCTGCATGCAGCATTCCAATTCGCCAATTATATAACCATTTAAACATTTTTTTTATATTTTATTATTGTTACTAATAATCCTTGTTCTGCTAACTCTGTTTGTACTTCGTTACAGTCATCCCAGAAATCAACAAATATACTACATTGACCTACCTGATGTGTAATTGTAGAACACTGCACTGCTTGTATATAGCTTTGTCCACAAATTTCCATTAAGCATGCTATAACATGTTGTACTGTGGTATTGTTATCGTTAAGCAATATTACCTGCCACTGTCCACGCTTACTAGTTGATTGTTTTTTTGACATCTCTAATTATTGCACATTGTTCAAAAAATTCATGGCGCTCTGCATAATCTAAACAGCTTTCTAGAAACTTTAGTTTGCGAGGCTCACTCCAATCATATGGCCATATCCACGAACTGCCAGACATAGCATTAATAGAATCTATTAATAGTTTGTTAACATAGTTTTCATCCATAACTTATAATATGAAAATATTAAGAATAATCCAAATTATTTGCTTTTTTGATCGCGTATGATCAATTCACCTAATACTTCTAGACGACCTACTTCTCGTTGAAATTCAATCGGAGTCATGGTCAATGAAATACTTTTCAATGTTTTTTCAAATTCCTTTTTAGCAGAATCGATATCGAATTTACCAGCTGTAGCTTGTTTATAGTATGAAGCTTTCACTTTAAAGTGATGCCATGTTAATAATGCCAACCCGCCTTTTTCTTCAGCAGTTGAAGCTATCTTAGCAGCACCTTTTCCGCGTGTTTCTGCAAATTCCTCAAACTTATCGTTAGTTTGTTTGGATTCAAATAATAAATTGTATAGTTTCATATTAATAAATATCATTCATGCCAAATTACATTTTTAAACTTTTCAGGGGACAACCCAAAGTAATTAGTTCGCCAAGCTGTTTGTTCAAAGAAATCTAAATAAAACCATTTATCCTTTAATTGCCACAATCGTTTTGCAATGTCATCCCAATCATTATTTATTACAAAATTTTCAATTTCAAATTTCTTTTCATGTATTAATTCATATTCAAATGAATCCCATTCATAATGAAATACTTCAAATACTGAATTTTCAGATACGTAATCTATAGAAATATCAATACCCCATTTGGGTTTCATTTTGATAATTTTATATAACATTGGATTATGTGATGCATACTGTGTTAATTGTTCTAACGCAGAATCATTATATGCTTTTCGTTCAAACAAATCTGAATGGTTAATATGTGCGCCTTCAAACTTATCCCACACGATCCATGGCTGCCGTATCACAGTTTCATGTCGGCGAACTTTTTTCGGATATCCGTTGATATCTGCATATCGTTGTTCGATTGTAGTTAAATGATATCCATTTTGATCGAATAAATCAGTACAACGTTTATCAGATAAAATATCAACATCTTCTAATTTTACGTTCCAATATGGATCTGGATTAAATGTTGTATTTTCTATATTCATAGTTTATTTTTTAAATATTGGTCCGCCTGTTACCCATGCAGCACAACTTCTTGCACCAGCACATTTGAAATGAAGAAAATTACAATAACCTAAATCACCTTGTTCAATTGTAGCTAATGCATCGATGTTTTTTTCTTTGCCTTCAATTCCGTTAGTCATACAATCATACATTTTGTCTGATATATCAAATGCAGCACAATTAGCACATTTCATTGTTTTAGCAGTAGCTTCATCAGTTTTCCAACGCTTTGCAGCATCTTTCCAATATTTGCCTGGCTTATCTGGATTTGCTGGTCCATAATGATAGTCATCTATTCCGTGTTGGCGATTTTTCAAATTAACATGAATATCTTGTGTTGCTATTGGACAACCCGTTTTTGCTTCAATCAATAAATGTTTTAATTTTTCCATCATTATTTTTTATGTTTTGAAATTTCAACTGCAGCTAATTGAGCCAAAGCAGCTTTTTTTGATTTAGGTTGTTTGGATAATCTTCTACCAGTTTCAGTAGTAGCAAAGTATCCAGATTCTGTTTTTTCAATACGCTCTGGCATCAATTGTTTGAGATGATTTTTAAATCCTACTGGTACAAATTGAGGTTGTTGCATATTATATGAATTTGATTCATGTTCATGATGCATTTCATTCATTAGAAAATCTCCAACTTCTTGTACATCATCTTTTGAAGTTGCAATATGGTCTGCAGCCCAATCGTGTCCATTACTTAATATCTCTTGAACTTGATCGGGGTTCATCTGCAACATGGCATCTACATATTTTTTAATAATTTTTAAGTTGCCAAAAAACATATAATTTCCATTCTCATCATTGCAACCATTCGTGCCTCCACAACCACAACTACATTCATTGATTTGTTTTTTCATTGTTATTCCTTTTTTTGTATATAGGCCAATTCTTAGTTTTTTCATTTAGCCAATCAGCTCGGTCATCACAACCACAATCTTCATCAAGGAGTTGAGCAATCTTTTTTGCAATTTGATCTAATCCTGTTGCTGCGGTAATTTTTTTAATGTCGTCGCCTAATCCTTTACTTTGCATTAGGATATCCTCCTTTTCTCATAAAGTCTTCAGGTTGTTCTAACTCAGGTTGAAGTCTATAATTTGTAGTTAACTCTTCTCCAGGTTGTATATCACGTTTTGCATATACATATCTTTGATTACCTTTTTTAATACTATACATGTTAGGTTCATCAGAATGATTATGCATCTTTCCAATGTGTCCAACAGGTTGACCATTTTTATGAGCTAAACCTATAAGTTGATCTTTTCTAAAACCTTGATTAGAAAACAAACCTTTATTGGCTCCTTCTATTTTAGAAGGCTTTACTACAACATGATTATGTTGCATTATCAAGGATTCAGTAACTTCGTCTTGTTTTTTGAATGCCGATGGTAATATGTATTTGTCGGCTTTGATTGCTTTGGCTAAAATTGCCAATAAACTACCGCCTGGCGCAATTGCCATACCTGTTAATCCTAACATTTTCACTACATCACCCATTTGATTGCGAACCCATTTCCATTCTTCTGAAGTTAGTTTTTCTCCGTTAAGATGTTGCAGTAGCATGGCCATTGCGTGTTTTGTTTCATCGGTTTCGGTTTTAACTGCACCTACAAACCGTTTAACTTGATCTTTTGTTTTTTTAGCTAAATCTGGCATATCTACTTCTTTTACGACTTGTTCTATTGCAAGACGACCTCTAGATACTTTTTGCTCAATACGATTTAAACGTTCTAAATAACCTTGATTACGTAGATGTTTATAAGCCATATTCTCAATCGAGTATTCTCCCTCAGCTTGCAAGCCTGTACTACGGAGATGGCGTAATCTTTGTTTTATGTTTTGAATTTTTTGTTCTACTTGTGGATCTTCTTCTTTTAAAGCATCAATCTCATATTGGTATGGATCTGCCTTTTGTTGAATTGCAGAATCATCAATCGATACTTGGTCAGCTGATGGTTGTGAAATCCATTTGCCTTTCATCACCGAATAAACGCCTACTGTTGAATGTAATTCCTGATTTGAATCTTGGGCATAAAGTTCAATGTTCATGCCTTTGTATATTAATGGATAATTTACATTCCATATACTTTTTTTAGCATGCATATAATTACCAACCAAGTGCATGTTATCACCCACTTCCATGTAATTAATTACAACATGCAAATCAATATCACTGTACTCAGTCCAATTGTAATTTGCATTGCTTCCAATCAAAATAACATCATGTATATCTGCATTTATTTCTAGGAAATTATAAAATTCTTTGGCAATTTTCATAAATCCAACACGCAACTTTGGACGAAGTTGATCGCCTTTCCAAAGTTTTGGATTAAGTGTGCTCTGTGTTTCGTATTCGGTTATCATCTATAATAAATATCACGATTTCCAAAAGAGCTGAACTAATATTAAGGCAAATGCTAATGACAAGGATACTGCTGTTTTTAAATTGATGGCTTCATGTTTAAACACATAGGTCATAATTGTAAAAATAAATATTCCTGCCGTGAATGACATAAACCTGCCGGGCCAAAACATTCCATTAAATCCTTGCACTACAAGACTTGTTGCTTCCATAAACAACCATGTGATAGGAACTCCGAGAAGCATCAGCCAAAACTTGTGTTGTTTAGCCCACGGCCATAAGATAGGTCCATTTGTCTGTATCCACACAATTCCTTGACCAAACATGAACATAAGATATGCCATGATAATGTAACGATAATTCATACTATAATATAATGAATTAACATACAATTTCAAAGATTAGAAATCTTTATTAACGCCAATATTGAAACTCTGTGCTCGATCGTAACCTAAACCACTCTGAAAGCAATAACTCAAACTAAGCGAATAATCATTTTTAAGAAAGATGCTGGTATTGAAATCATATTCAAACAGCAATTCTTTATATGTGTAAAAATAATTTACCCCACCACTCATTGAAAATGCATAATAATCATTTGATAGCAATGGATATGTAATTTTTACTCCGTTATATTCAGATCCTTTAAGCAAAGACCAATATCCAAAATTTACGCCTACTGACATTCCTGATTTAAAGTATCGACCATACTCAATCGAAGCTCCTAATAATTGTTTCCAATCTTTCATTGGAGAATTAAAGAATGCACCAGTACCAATGCATATGTAATTGTGATTCTGAATAGTGTCCTGAGCAATACTGTTTGTAGTTAGTATAATTGCTAATGTTGCTAATAGTATCTTGATCATTTTCTTGTTGTCCTAGTTGCTGGCTTCTTTGCAGCTGGTTTACGGGCTACTGGTTTTTTTGTTGTAGCTCTAGTTTTTCTAACTGGTTTAGCTGGAGTTTTATCTTTGAATATTTTTGGATATAAAATAGATCCTAACATGATAAATGCTAAAGAAATTGCCCCAATCATAAAATTGGAAAAGTTATTCAGTAAGTCAATCATTTTCATGGTTTCTGCCTGACCAACCTCTGTTTGTAAATCTAACAACCAATTGATATCATTCATTGTGGCATTCATCTCAGCATTAAATGCATCAGATGTTATTATAGATTTAACTTTGTTTGTATCTGCAGATGTTAAAATGAAATCGATAGTTTTATCTAAGTCAGCCATTTCCGCATTAACTTTATCAACCATGTTGGCTTCTGATTCAACTAGATATGTGCTAGTGTATCGATTCCACAAAGTATCACGTTCTATGCGTTGTTCTAGAATATATTCTCGTTGTTGTTGAATATTTCTGATATCAGTGTTAGATGTAGTTAGGGCATCTTGAACTGTTGTGCCAAAGTAATCAAAAATATGAGATAGCATAGGAGCTGGCTTCAATCTATCTTCTAAAATTGTAGTGGCTGATGTTGATATATTAGATTCAACATATTTTCCGAAACTGGCTACGACAATGATAATTCCTGTCAATATAACCATTAATGTTGTTTGTTTCATTTAGTTTTTCTTGTCGTAGACCTTTTAATGGGTGCTTTTTTTGTTGATGATGTAATCTTGCCGGATTTAGCATTTGAAAGAAACTCTGCTGGATTCTCAGAAAATTTAGTTGATATTTTAATTATTCCTGATAAGATTTCCGGCGAATTTAATCCTACCAATCCGTATACTAATGCTTTCCACATTGCTGCGATTGCAAATTGTTCTAATATAAACCACGCAATTAATGATGCAATCATTGCTGCAAACATATTATTTATGATTTGTGATGTTGTTTTTTCTTCAGGGTTTTTAC
>Ga0164293_10001136_pt1 | contig 22317 bp, 16 predicted proteins | sample GEODES118metaG_FD_111487 | JGI IMG/M metagenome (GOLD analysis project Ga0164293, IMG submission 111487) | Eutrophic lake water microbial communities from Lake Mendota, Wisconsin, USA - GEODES118 metaG | ecosystem: Environmental > Aquatic > Freshwater > Lake | place: USA: Lake Mendota...
CAGCTAAATTTAAATTACCAGTCTATATATTAGACAGACCGAACCCTTTAGGAGGTATGTTTAATTTAGTAGAAGGCCCCATATTAGATAGTTCACTAAGTAGTTTTATTGGCAGGTTCTCTATCCCTATAAAACACCAATCTAGTTTTGGTGAATTGGCTAAGTATTTTAATGAAAGTCAAAATTGGAATGCTGATTTAAACGTAATTCCTTGTAAAAATTTAAAAAGAGAGCATTTATTCTTTGATTGGAATTATAAATGGGTGAACCCTTCCCCTGCACTTCAAAATTTTGAAGCTTGTTTATTGTATCCAGGACTTTGTTTATTTGAAGCCACCAATGTTTCGGTGGGAAGAGGCAGTGACTATAGCTTTGAATGGATAGGTGCCTCTTGGTTTAATATGCCCGCCATTGTATTGGTTTGGCAAAATATTTTAAAAAAGAATATTAAAATTGAAACCCTTCGATTAACTATGTTAATTGATAATGAAATAGAAGATATTAAAGGCATTAGAATTAAAGTCATTGCTCCGAGTGCATTTAATCCGGTTTTAACAGGGCTAATTTTATTAAAACTCATTAAGGATATTCACCCACAAGACTTTAAGTGGCAGCCTTATCACACCCATGTAAACCCATCTGGTGCTAATCATTTATCTTTACTCTTAGGAATTCCTGAGGCAGAAAAACTATTTGACCTTCCGTTAAAAGATTGGTTGAATAAAGTAGTATCTTCTTTGAAAGTAACTCAATGGGAAAAAACTATGCAGCCCTATTTACTCTATGAATAACCATCTCATTATGAAAAAAACATTCCTTCCTAAAACTATTAGATGGACATTCTATTCAGGATTTGTTTTCCTGATTATAATGAGTTTATTAAGAATCGTTTTTGCAAATTACTTCTCTGCGCCTGCAAGTGCCGATAACAATTTAACTAGTTCTTATATTTTAGGCTTTAGATACGATTTAAGGTATGTAACTATTGTAATGATGATTACCTTATTATTTTCCTATATAAAACCATTAAACCCCTTTGATAAAAAATTAGGGAAACAAATAGGCATCATTACTTGGATGCTATTTAGCAGTCTCTTACTATTTTTCTATACCGCCGATTTTATACATTATGCTTATGTGCATCAAAGACTCAATGCGAGTATCTTAAGTTATATAGACAATCCGCTTATTTCAATGCAAATGATGTGGCAGTCCTATCCTATCATCACCATAGTTGTAATTTTTTTAATTGTTGAATGGGTTTCGTATAAATTTATTTCATCTACTTACCAACTAAGTGATAAATATAAAAAAACAGGAAGTCAATTTAAAAATATAATTACCCATACAATATTTTTTATTATTCTTCTTTATGCTGCTATTGGAAATATTATTTATAAAGGTGGGCAATATCCATTAAGATGGAGTAACGCCTACAGTTTAGGTAGTGATTATAAAGCCAATGTAGCTTTGAATCCAATGCAATCATTTTTTAGCACCCTTCAATTTAGGGCTTCCAAAATAGACACTGATTTAATTAAGAATAACTATAGTGTGATGTCTCAATACTTGAACATACCTACATATGAGCAAGATGCGCAGAATCTTCAATTTGCTAGAATACATAATCCAGTAAATAACAATGTAGAAGCTTCTAAAATTAAAAATGTTGTATTAGTTATATGTGAATCGTTTTCAGCTTATAAAAGCTCCATGATGGGTAACCCCTTAAATACTACCCCCTATTTCAATGATATGAAAAAGCAAGGAATTTATTTCAATAGAGCCTTCTCTCCTGCTTATGGCACTGCCAGAGGCGTATGGGCAGTTTTAACAGGCACACCAGATGTATTAGAAGGAAAGACCTCTAGTAGAAACCCATTAGCCGTTGACCAACATTCTATTATAGCCGATTTTAAAAATTATGAAAAATATTATTTTTTAGGTGGCAGTGCAAGTTGGGCGAATATTAGAGGAGTACTTACTAATAATATTTCTGATTTAAAGATATTTGAACAAGGTAGCTATCAGTCTAGTGAGATTGATGTTTGGGGAATTAGCGATAAGAATTTATTCTTAGAGGCAAATAAAACATTAAGCAAAAATACAAAGCCATTTTTTGCCATTATTCAAACAGCAGATAACCACCGCCCTTATACCATTCCTACTGAAGATTTAAAAGTTTTTGTTAAAAAAACAGTACCGAAAGACTCTTTACTAAAATTTGGCTTTGAAAACAATGAGGAATACAATGCTTTCAGATATACCGACTTCTGCATTGAACAATTTATAGAAGCAGCTAAGAAAGAAAAATATTTTAATGAAACCTTATTTGTATTTATTGGCGACCATGGTATTAAAGGAGACGCAGGAACAATGTTACCAAAATCTTTTACGGAACAAGGTTTAACCAATATGCATGTTCCTTTATTGTTTTATGCACCCTCAATTTTACAGCCAAAGGAATATTCAATACCCGTATCTCAGTTAGATGTTTTGCCAAGTATAGCATCTCTTTGTAATATTCCTTATACCAATACCACCATGGGTAAAAATGTTTTTATTACAGTTCAACAAAATGATAACGCTATATTTTTATACGACGATTTTAATCAACAAATCGGAGTATTGAATAATGAATACTATTATGGGTATAAACTTAAAAACCCCTCTAAGCCCATATTTGAGAGTGCCTTAAATAATGAAGTAGTTAAAAATGATAGTGTTCAAAAACAAATGGATATTTTAACAAAGACTATATATGAAACAGCTAAATACATGTTAAAAAATAATCAAAAACTTAATATTAAAAATTAGTTATTAATAATATTTGAAAATAAGGGGTCTAATTTCTATTACTAAATTTATGATTCGTTTTCTGGTGCTTCCTTTTTCTCCACTCTCTTGGTGCCGGCATACAATTCATATTCTAATAATCTGCAATCTATAGTGGCATTGTAAAATTCAATTCGTCTACTGGGTTTTAATCTTACCTTTTTAGCAAGTTCTAAATTACCTGTAAAAATATAACCGGTATATCCCTTACAACTATTCTTTAAAAAGTCACCCATTCTTGCATAAGTGGTTTCTAGTTCTAATTCCTCTCCTAATCTTTCTCCATATTCTGGATTAAACATCACTACAGCTCCTTCTGTGTTGGAAGGAACATTCGTCTGCTCAAAATCACAGTCTTGGAAATAAATTAAGTGATCAACTCCTGCTACAGTAGCATTGGTCTTTGCAGTTTCTGTAGCGCGCTTACTAATATCAGATGCAATAATTTGAAGACCTGGTATTTTAATGATTTGTTCTTTTAGTTTTGCATTTTCAACCTCGTACATTTCTTTTTTATAACCTAGAATATGCATAAAGGCATACTGTGTTCTCAATAAACCTGGTACTCTATTCGTCGCAATCAAAGCTGCTTCAATAGCCAAGGTACCAGAACCACACATTGGATTTACAAAGGCTCCTTTTTTATCCCATTTAGTAGAAAGTATGGTGGCTGCTGCTAAGGCTTCTAACATAGGAGCCGTACCTGGTAATTTTCTATAACCATGTTTAGCTAAAGTTTCTCCAGAGGTATCTAAGAAAACTTCCGCTTCATCATTTTTCCAAAATAAATATACCACTGCTCCTGCTAAATCAGAACCAGTGGATGGACGTTGTTGAGTCACTTCACGCATTCTATCTACAATGGCATCTTTAACTCTTAAATTCGCAAAAAGATTTGTAGAAATAGTTGGATGAAATACATTACTAGTAACAGAAAAATAACCTTTTGGATCAATTACCTTTTCCCAAGCTATACTTACTAAATTATTATAAAGCTCGTTGGGGTCATTGCAAATAAATGACTTCAAAGAATACATAACCTGACTGGCGCATCTTAAATTTAAATTCAACTTAATACAATCCTGGACGGTACCCGTTAATTCCACACCTGTCTGAAAAACTCTATCGGGCGTAAAACCTAAGGATAACACTTCTTTACTCAAAGCGGGTGCTAACCATTTATGACAGGTAATAATAATTTTATTGGGGGTAGTAAATACTTGCATATGTGCAAAGTTACTTATTAAAATCCATTGCCATTTGATTAATGGATTCGTCAGTTAAATCACCCCCAATGACTAATTTATGTTTAAAAACAATAATTTGTCTTGGCTGTAAAACTAATTTAACGGGAGCAGCATTTTTGTCAAAATTTCGACCCCCTAAATTATTCATGGCAAACAAACCATAACCTCTCGCATGCGACCAGGCAGGATAATTAATATTCTTTGAGTGATCTAACAACGCAATTGTAATTACCTCATTTTCTTTAGTAGCTCTTAACGCTACCCAGTGGGAGCGTTTTCCCCAAACTGTTGCTCCCATTGTTCCTTCTGCATTTCTATACATCCCATTAACTCCTTCATTATTCAGTACAGGTACTTTTGTTTCTATTCCTTTGGCATCTAGAAATGTTTCAGCAACTGTGGCAGGTTCTTCAAAGGCTCTATCCACGCGAAGTCCAATTAAGCCTTCTTTATTTTCTGTAAATCTGACTTCTTGTTTTGCAGTAAGCTTGGTTTCGCGTATGATAGTTCTGAAATTACCTTTACCGAAAAAAGTAAAAGTGGTCAATTCGGAAAGTAAAATGGCATCATTTGCATCCACCCAATTAGCACTAACCACTAAGGTTGCATTTTTAGAATTAATAGATTCAATTTTATTCAATCTAATCGAACCATATTTAGGTTTATCCGCAGTTTTAATGGCATAGGAATTATTCCAAAAATCTAAACCATTGACATCTCCAAAATTAAACCAAAGTCCCACATGATGGGGGTGATCCGTTCTTTCAAAAGGACGAGGGTCTAATGGATACCCTCTAGTGATGAATTTGCCTTGCGCATTAACAATTGGATACAAACTTTGCTTTTCCATATTGTTCGGATAAATAAATGCAGTAAAAAATTTACCCCCTATATATACTTCCACTTTTCTTTCTTTGTCAAGTCGTTTAAAAGATACCTTTTGACTATAACAAAATTGTGACCAAGTTAATAATAAAATTAGGAGGGTGGGTTTTATGAGATGCATTACAGTCTATTTAGATTCTAAATATACCAAATATTAAAAAAAAATCCTTCTCAGATGATCGAGAAGGATTTTTTTGTGGGGGCACACGGGTTCGAACCGCGGACCCTCTGCTTGTAAGGCAGATGCTCTAAACCAACTGAGCTATGCCCCCTTTTGAGGAGTGCAAAAATAAGGGGCAAATAGGAATTTCCCAAAAAAAAGGTGATTTAATTTAATTGTACAGCAGGAAGCCTAGTAGATTGACTATCATATACAAATAGCTCCACTATTTCGTAGTTCCAGTACTTACTTAATGGCGATTTATCCAAGATATCTTTGACTTCTTTTTTGTTATTCGCATTAATGGTAATCCATGAATTTTGAACCTCCATACTCACTGCATAAGTATCAATGATACCCTTATTCAATAAATAATTGATATAAGTGCGATGAGGAGGTACTAAAGACATAAAGTCCTCATCCATTTCAAAAGATATAATAGCTTGGTATTTTTTCATGGATTTAATAAACTTTTACTAAGGTACATTAAGTATTGAAAACTAAAAATCATTTTTAGGGAATACTATAATATCCAATTCTTCCACCCCCACCTGCTAAAAATATTGACTTTGTATTAGGTTGTTTACGAACTACATGGAAGCTTTCAGTTGATATTAATTCCCAGCTTTGCCCTTTATTTATTGAAATATCTACTCCAGAAGTTCCGCAGCTAACTAAGATATTATTTGAAATAAATTCAACACCCGATCTATATCCATTGGGGTGTCCAATAGTTTTATCAATGACCCATCTTGATTTTCTTTTTGATTGAGATTTTTGATCGCTATTGGGCTCCACCATTAATTTTAAACCCACCGCATTTTCTATTCGACTTGTATCTTTCATAAAATCACCCCCTACTATCATAATTGAATTTCCATTGGGAGATATGGCCATACTATTGGCGCCCGTCGATGTTCCGCCTTGTAGAATGGGAATATCCATGGCTGAACCATTTATCCATAGTCTGCTTCTTCTACCTCCTGAAACTAAAAAATCTTCTCTATTTAGTTGTGCAATATTAGAACTACTTGAAGCAAAAAAAGCTTCCCCTTTTTCTAATGGGGTTTTAAAATAACCAGCAGGAACTTCCTTCCAATGTTCTCCTTTATCATGGGTGTTTAAAAGAAAAATAGTATTACCTATGGGATCTCCAACTACTAAACCATTATTAGCATCTTTAAAATGAATAGCATCTAAAAACATAAGGGTATCTGCATTCTCATACACTTTATACCAAGACTTCCCACCATCTTTTGTTTTTAATATAACAGCAGGTGCAGCCACAGCCACTATAATAGCTTCTTTCTCATTCCATGCATGAATAGATCTAAAATCTCTAGTTTCATAACCAGGTACTTGCATCCATTCAAAATGGGTTCCGCCATTTACCGATAATGCAATACTTCCTTTAGAACCACTAGCCCAAATGGTATTCATATTAGGCAAAGCCATTCCTCTAATACTCACTCCTTTTTGCTGAGTAAGTATTTTTATGGAATTATTACCCGAATTTTGCGCAAAGCTATTTTGAAATAAAATCAAAATTGCAAATAAAGCAATAAAGCCTTTTTTCATACAAGTGCTATTTAATGACTTAAAGATACGATATGATACCTTATTGGATGAGTAGAACTCAATTAATGTTAGGAGACGAATCAGTGGAGAAATTAATGCGTAAAAATGTATTAGTGATAGGACTGGGTGGCGTGGGAGGCATCTGTGCAGAAATGATTATAAGAGCAGGCATTGGAAAAATGACAATAGTGGATAATGACAGTATTGATGCTAGTAATATTAATAGACAAATACCCGCCTTGCATTCAACCACCAATATGTCAAAAGCAAAAGTATTGGCTGCTCGTTTATTGGACATTAATCCCTTAGTTGATTTAACGGTCTTGGAAGAATTTATGGAAGAGGATAAAACCATTCAATTAATTGAAAAAGAAAAATGGGATTATATAGTTGACTGTATCGATACATTATCTGCCAAGGTTGATTTAATAAAAGGATGCATGGATAGAAAATTACCCATTGTAAGTTCAATGGGGGCAGGTGGAAAATTAGATCCCTCTCAAATTAAAGTCACCGATTTATCGAAAACCCATGAATGTAATTTGGCTAGATATGTAAGAAAGCGTTTGCAAGCCTTGGGTATTAAAAAAGGCTTGAAAGTTGTGTTTAGTCCAGAGAAACCAGATCAGTCACGTATTATTGAAACGGAGAAAGCCTACCCAAAGAAGTCCATAATTGGAACTTTAAGCTATATGCCTGCTATTTTTGGCTGCACAGTGGCTAGTGTGGTAATCAGAGACTTATTGGCAATTGATTGATTTATAGACTTGTTTTCTTTGAAATCAGGCTTATTTTTCATTAAATTTGCAGCCTAAGAAATAAAGAGGTTCGGTAGCTCAGCTGGATAGAGCGTCATCCTTCTAAGATGAGGGCCATTGGTTCGAATCCAATCCGAATCACCAAAAATTAATAACTCATTGTAATTCAATGAGTTATTTTTGTTTTAAGCCTTCTCTGTAGAAACAGAAGATAGTATTGACTTATCTATGTCCTATTTAATTTAATTTTAGAAAAAATATCAAATGAGAAGAGGGATTTTATATTTATGCTTATTAATAATAAGTATTAATACAAAGGCACAAATTGGATCAGGTAGCAGCTCAAACCCAGAGTTATCGTTGTTTATTTCTGCCGATATGAATATCATATTGGATAGGAATAGTGTGATAGATAAATATGGTAATAAAACTGCTTACAATAACAATATTAAAGGAAGTCCATTTTTAAATGACGAATGGTTAAATGGTACCGTTTATGGATTAGACCTCAAAAAAATGGCACAGGTAAAACTTAGGTTAAATACCAATGGCAACCAAGTTCATTTTTTAGATATGAAAAATATTGAATTGGTGGTAGACAAATCAAAGATTAAAAAAGTAGCTATATATGATGAGTTAAGTTCAGACTCCATTTATTTTGAAAATGGATTTTCAGATACCAAGGCTGAACTCTCTAAATCCACTTTAGTGCAAGTGCTAAATAAAGGAGAAGTTTTATTATTAAAAAACCATACGAATAATGTAGTAAAAAAAGATTCCTTGTTTGGCGCTATCAATGTATATTATTTTGCACCCATGTTTGATTATTATTTAAAAAATGAAAATAACATTGTTCAAAAACTAAAAAAAATAGATACAAAAACATTGTTAACTATACTTCCTAATAAAGAAATAATGACAAATTATTTTACGCAGCATAATAAGATAAAATCAGAAAAAGAAATAATTGAATTCATAAACTTTTACAATTTAAATAATAAGAAAACAAATAACTAAAATAAAAAATTAAGCATGAAAAAAATCGTATTCTTATTACTATTAATTTTTGCAGGAACACAGCTTTCCAATAAATTGAACGCACAAACCAACGAAGTTAAACATAAAGTAGTTATTCAATTAAATACAGCCGATACAGCTGCCTGGTCTTCCACTATTGGCAATATAAAAAATTTACAAAAGATATGGCCAGGTAATTTGATAGTAGAAGTTGTAATACATGGAAAAGCATTAGGTTTATTAGTAGCTGCTAAAACTCATTTAGCTAATGAAGTAATTGAAATGTCTAAAACCAATGTGCAGTTTTTAGCCTGCGAGAATTCAATGCGTAAGTATCATATTGATAAAAGTGAATTACTTACTATAGCAACTACTATTCCCTCGGGCGTTGCTGAAGTAATATTAAAACAAGAAGCAGGCTGGTCTTATTTAAAAGCGGGTGTAAATTAATATTGCTTTTTAAAGTCTAGTATGCGTAATCGTATTTTTTTTATTTTATTTTTTTTATTTACATTAGTTACTACCTATTATGGTTTCCGTAGAAGTACTAAAGAACAAAATACAGCCATGCTTGCTAGAATGGAAGGCATGGATACCTCTGCCTGGGTGGGCTCCTCCCCTTATCAAATTCCACTTGAAACCGAAAATGGAAATTTAATTCGATATGGATATGAATTAATCGCGCATACAGCAAAGTATTTAGGCCCAAAAGGAATAGTGCAGCAAACTACTAATGGAATGAATTGCCAGAACTGTCATTTAGAAGCTGGCACTAAACCCTGGGGATTAAATTATGGTTCTGTGTATTCAACCTATCCAAAATTTAGAGATAGATCGGGCAGTCAAGAAACAATATATAAAAGAGTGAATGATTGTATGGAGCGAAGTTTAAATGGCAAAGCCTTAGATATCAACTCCAAAGAAATGAAAGCCATATACGCTTATATAAAATGGCTAGGTGATGAAATACCTAAAGGCAAAAAAGTAAAAGGTTCTGGTATAGAAGTTTTACCCTATTTAAAAACTGCTGCTAGTCCTGTAGAAGGAAAAATTGTGTATATGCAGAATTGTCAAAAATGTCATTTATCAAATGGAGAGGGCGTAATGGATTCTACTGGTGTAATGTATTTGTATCCACCACTTTGGGGTCAACATAGTTATAATGACGCAGCAGGTTTATATCAATTATCAAAATTGGCAGGTTTTATAAAAAATAATATGCCTAATGGAATAAATTATCATGCGCCCAGTATAAGTAATCAAGATGCTTGGAATCTTGCAGCCTATATTAATGCACAACCAAGACCTTCCAAAGATAAATCCAAAGACTTCCCCATAATTGCTACCAAACCAATTGACTACCCTTTTGGCCCTTATACCGATACCTTTTCAGAACAGCAACATAAGTTTGGCCCCTTTGAGCTATTGTACTAGCTAAGAAAAATAAGTAACATAGATAGTAGTAAATTAATTACGAGATGCTTTCCACTTATCATGAAGTACTTTAATAAAATATCCCCCTACTACACTTCTAGCTTGAAAGCCTATTTGTTTACCATTTATAGTTTCATGCCAATCACTTAAAGGCACTTTGGTGGGTGTATTAGTAGCAAATTTATAAACAGGGTTAATTAACTTATCAAAATCGGCTTGCTTGCTTGACAAAGTAGCTGTCCAAGTAATCCAGTCCGACTTGGTATAGGTTTTACGACTATCTAAAGGCAAGCCAAATTCATTTTGTTTGGTTAAATAATAAGCCACTTCCGCATCGTACACTTTTTGTGGAAATAAATGAAAGCCAAATAATTTATCCCAAACCATATTATACTTTTGACTCCATGTATTTTTGTCATTATAAGTTAATGCATAATGGTCTCCTGCATTGGCTAAGTCTTGCCATTTAGCTGCCATTTCTGTAGCTATTTGAGTATACTTATTCGCAATCTCTTTCTTACCTAGCATTTCAGCCATCATTGCATAAGATCTAATACCTACTATCGCTTTAATAGCAAGGTTAGCGTTACGCGCTAAATGCCCAGCGAAATCATCGGTACATAATTGATTCACCGGATCTAGTCCTTCTTTTTCTAAGAACTGAACCCACTGGGTTAAAGTAGCCCAATGTGCTGCGGCATAATTAGCATTGCCCTCTGATTTTACAATGGCTCCAGCTAGAATAATCATATTACCCGATTCTTCTACTGGCATGCCTTCCGGATAAGTTTGGCCATTTGCTAAGGGATAAGTACCTAAATCATGGGCAGCATAGGGTTGTTTATACAATCCACTCTTTTCACTAAAATAAAATATCCCATTTAACATACCCTTCATTAAAGAAGGATTATAATTTAAAAATAAAGGCGCACTTGGATAAGTAACATCCACGGTATTAATACTTCCATTACTAAAATTTTCTTTAGATAAAAATAAAAGTTCTCCATTTTGTTTGCTTTTCACTAAATTATGCGCACCCACGGCTTGTCTATAAGCAGTAATACAAAGTTTAGCATAGTTATCTCCTCCTGCAGCTAAAGCGTCATTATAAATTTGTTTATTGAAACGATTGCATTTAGCAATTACATTGGTATACTGCGTATTAGCTAATTGCAACATTTTATCCATATTCATGGTAGGATCTAATTTCCACCAAGGGTCTAAGTTTTCTTTAAAATATTGAATGGCTTTTATTTCATCATAGGCTACTAATAATAAATGGTCTGTTTCGGTATCAAGTGCTGTATCTAGGTTAAAAATAGTATTAATAGATAAATTACTGCCTTGCGTTGTTGAAAACTTACTAGTAATTACTTTTGATTCATTCATTCCACCCTTATTTGAAATAAAATCCTGAATAGCATCATTTATAGACTGAACAGATTGTTTAGAATGATATTTATTTGCCGCTATATAAGCATAGCCCCAATCAATTCGAAGGTCGTCCCCGCTTTTTTGTAAGATGGGTTGTTCTATAGTACCAATTTTTAAGACATTTAAATTGGGGGTAGTATAGCCAGTTGCAACCATTTCTACACTGCCTTTATTTGAGGCAATAGCTGAAGAGGCTCCTACATAAATTTGAACTAAATGTTTTTTACCGTCCTTAGACCTTGTTTTCATGGAGATATAAGAGACAGGACGAGATAGTATATTAATCTCTGTAATAATTAAAGGAGAAGTAAAGGCCACATTAAGTGATACAGCTCCACAATCGAATTGATAAGTTGTTTGTGTGGCCGACATATTTATCGACAACTGTCTTGCCTGCATCATTTTATCATTCACGCTTGCAGATTCGTCTTTGCCTAAGAACTTATACACTTGATTGTCCACTTTGATTAAACCTATTATGGACTGATTAGATCCAGTCCAATGTTTGGTAGTAGATTCATTTAATTGATCGGTAAATGACCAAATACTAAAATAAGGATTATGGGTAATTAAAGGATAGGCAGGTGCTTTGGACACTTGCGCCATGGAACTATGAGCAATCAAACTCAAACTAATGATTAAAACAGCTGAAAAACGTTTCATAATATTTTGTATTAATTGTCAATAATTATAGCCAAATAAATATACTACAATAGGAGCACCTATCAACTATTATCATTTTTTTTTGTCTAAATAATTTATTATAATTTTAATAAATATGTACCTAGTCTCTTTTATTAAATCTATTGGTAGTTTAACCCTTAAAACCTTTTCAGGCTTAAAGCAGTCCGAAAAATGGGCTACTTCCTATTTATATACAATAGAAGAAAAATTTGATGGAAAATTTGATATAAAAACCTTGGAGAAAATTGTAAAGAGGTATAGCATTCAACAACATTTCATTAACGATAGTTTTAGCAGCTTATACGGTAGAAATAATATTGAAAAGGAAAAGGTAAGGAATTTGCTTTATTTTATAATGGTTTCTGTCTACGATGATTTTTTTGATGATAAAACTTTAACCCTTGAACAAATAGATTCTATTTTTTATCATCCCGAAGCATTCAACCCACAAACCTTTTTTGAGAAAGTATTTATTTATACGCATACAGCTCTTTTAAATGATGTAGCAGATAAAGCACAATACTTTAAAGATTTTGAAGGACTTCATATAGCTCAAAAAGATTCTTTAGACCAGTTCAACCCAAATATTACCGACGAAACTCTTTTATCTATTACTACTAGAAAAGGTGGTTACTGTTTGCTAATGTGTAGGCATTATTTAGATACACCCTATCTTCCAGCAGCAGATGCTACTTGGTATGCCTTAGGTGGAGTGATTCAATTAACTAATGACTTGTATGATATATATAAAGACATGCAAGAAGGCATTATTACACTTGCTGTAAGAGCCAAGCAGTATGAAGCTATTTATGCACTATATCATAGACATGCAGAGGCTTTAAATGAAACTATTAGGCAATTACCTGTAGCCCATGCTCGCAAGATGGAATTGTCCATTATATTAAATGTAATTGCTGCTTTTGGCTATGTAGCATTAGATAACTTAAAACGTTTGCAAGTGAATAATTCAAATAATTCAATTTTACCTTCATTTGAGACCTTGCCAAGAAAAGAATTAATTATTGACATGGAAAAAAATACAAACCGATTTAAGTTATTAAATTTCACATACCAAAATGCTTATTTGTAAATTGTTCAATAACACAATCAAATTAGTAATTAATTTTTTCATTCTTTAAAGTTGTAGGTAACCATACTTGCATAGCATTACTACCTCTATTACACCAAGTATAATATGGGATGGCTCTTACCTTCTGTATTACAGTTTGTGCCGATAAACCATCATTATTTATTTGTATTACGGGCAGATTGGCAATTAGGCTTACCACTTTTTCATCTAAGACTGAAAAATTCTCTGCAGTGAATGTACTTTGAGCAGGTGCAATAATATTCCAAGCTTTCCCATTATTATCAGCTCCTTCAATACAATACACAATGGGGCCTCTTTGTAATGCGACACGACCATTATCCTGTAAAAGTTCATCTCTTGCTTTAATTTTTTGAATAGTCATAGGTAACTGATACTCCACTACATCATTATTTTTCCATTCTTGATTAATAATAGCATAGCCATCCTCTATTGTATACATTACTTCTTTCCCGTTCACCAGCATAATGGGTTTTGAATCTGGCATTGGATTCTCATAAGAATACAATTTACCTGGTGCAGGTATTCCATTGGCCCAGCCTGGTATTCTAAAAGCGATGGGTAAAGAGACTTTTTTCTTCATATTGAGTGTGCACTTCATGGAACCTTCCCAAGGATAATTCGTAGCCATAGTAAGCAGCATGTCTCCATTAGGTACTTTAATTTGAGTATTACTACCTACAAATAAATTCACATAAAATTTACCATTTGAATATCCATAAATATAATTTCCTAGAGAAGCAATTAATCTAGCAATGTTAGAAGGACAACAAGCAGTACCAAACCATTCTTTTCTTGCATTTTTACCTGATGATGCTAAAGGATTTCCGTAAAAAAATCTATCACCACTTAAAGAAAGTCCATCTAAGGCCCCATTATATAAGCTACGTTCTAATACATCAATGTATTCAGCATTACCTGTTAAACTATTCATTCTCTGATTCCAAAAAACCATTCCAACAGAAGCGCAGGTTTCACAATAAGCTTCTTCATTAGGTAAATCATAGTCATTGGTAAAACCTTCATTACTTCCAGCAGAACCTATACCTCCTGTGATATACATATTTCTATACACCACATCTTCCCAAACTCTTCGCATGGCTGTTACATAGTCTTTATCGCCAGTATGTGCAGCTACATCTGCAGCACCAGTATATAAATACATGGCTCTCACTGCATGACCAGTAATATCTTTTTGCTCTTTAACAGGTACTTGGTCTTGGGTATATAAAGTATCCTTCCACTCTGTCCAAGTATAGCCCTTGGCTAATTTCTTTCCTCTTTCAGATAATAACCAATCAGCTAGGTTTAAATATTTTTTATCGTTGGTTGCGCGATATAATTTTACCAAGGCTAGTTCTAATTCTTGGTGTCCTGTAACCCAATCTCTTTTTCCTGGGCCAAATAAGGAATCAAAATAATTAGCCCATTTAATTACTACATCTAAAAACTTTCTTTTACCAGTGGCATCAAAATAAGCAACAGCTGCTTCAATCATATGGCCTGCATTATAATCCTCATGCATACTCATATCTGACCATCTTTTATCTAAACCAGTTAAAGTATAGTAGGTATTCAAATAACCATCTTCTAATTGCGCAGCTGCTATTTTATCTATCCACTCATCGGCTTTTGCTTCTAATTTTTTATCATGACTTGTTTTAATGGCATAGGCTATGGCTTCTAAAGCTTTAAAAACATCTGAATCATCATAAAAAACACCTTCGTGCGCTTCCCCTTTTTTTCTAGCAACCTTTTCGAAATTTCTAATTCTTGCTGTTTTCTGTTCTGTTTGATATATACATGCATCTAAAGTGATAGTGGCGACCTTATCCATCTTAGGTTTCCAAAATGCATCTGTAACATTCACATTCGAAAAATTGATTGGTTCAATTTTTACCTTATTAGTTTGCGATTGACTTTTTATTGCCAAAAATATCAAACCGATGAAGAAAACAATTTTTTTACTACTTCTTCTATTCATATATCTAATTTTTTAATTTTTAATTGGACTATTTCCCACACATCTAAAACCTACTGTTCCATTTCTTTCAAATCCTTGACTCACTCTCAGTAAATATTGAGCATAGGTTAATTCTCTAGGGCCGGCCTGTACATACCACCAACTTCCAGCAGGTTTAAAATAACTCCCGCCCTTCATAATGATGTATTCATAACTACCTGAAACATATTTATTATTTGTTAATTGCCACACAGAACCTACTAAATCGTATAGTCCATTTGCATTCACCCCTTTTGGATAAGACCCTACTGTATCTAATATCCCATTACCTAGATTACAAAAACTAGAATCAATTCCTTTAATATTTACAGTACTTAATGTTCCTGTAATTTCCTCCACTTCTCTTGTTACGGGCTGTTCCTGTTTCCATGGCCATTCATTTAAAGCAGGTGTTTGTGCAGCAAACTGCCATTGAATTTCAGAAGGCAACGATTTATGATTCCAATTTGCATAGGCCTCAGCATCTTCATAACTTATATACACAACAGGTTTATTTTCATCCAATTTTAGCGGTATTCCATTTACCCAATGTTTCAAATAATTAACTGTATCAGTAGGCTTATAATTACTTTGTACAGTAAACTTGTAAAAATCTGCATTGGTAACTAAATATTTATCTATCCAATAGCTAGGTATATCAATAAAATTAGAATCCTTCACTGGAGGATAGGCTATAAAATCGTCGCCATGAGTTTGCTTAAAAATGAATTTACCTTTTTCAATTTTTACCATATGGGTGGTATCTAATAAATTGTTACTATTTAATAACTTATCATGAAAGGGTTCGATATTGTCCATCAACCTTGGAATGCCTGCATTTAGGTATATTATTTGCTCGTCTATTAGACTTATTCTATTTGATTTATTGTCAAATGCATCTTTTTCATGTTTTACAACTTGCAATATTATTTTACCTTCAAATCTCTGTGCTATATTATTAATATCAATTATATGATTTTTAAAAGGTAAAACTAAGTTTGGTTTTCCCCAACCCACTTCGCTAGCCCAAACGTTAATTTCTACTTCACTACTATCAAAAAAAGCATAATCTCTCTTTATGATATAATTTTTTGTGACTTGAATTTGAATATTATTATTTACTACAGTTGCCTCTAATAATTTTGGTACATGAATAATACAATCTACAGATCCTTCATTATTGGTGCCTACATATTTCTGATGAAAAGCATCGGTTTCTACTTCAATAAAATATTTCCCTTTTTGGTAACTAGGTTTTAATAGTTTATGATGATAAACATCTACAAAATGCCAATTGTATTTTTGACTTACTTCAAATAAATAGTTTTTATACCCTTGTGGAATAGTTGAATAAATTGTATACACTGTTTTTTGAGGTATATTCCATTGATTTACCCAAATACTATCGGCCGTTGTTGGAATTAAAGGAATAGCATTGCTTGTATTAAAATTATCAGAAAGTTGTCTTAATAATTGAGTTGTTTTACCCAAGAAAGCATATTGCTTTTCTACCCATTCTGGTTGACCTGCCGCCATTATATTAATTTCAGTTCCATATCCATTGAAAAAACTAGTTGCAAATTCACGCTGTATGGGTTCTTTATATAATTCAGCAACTCTATAAATAGAAAAACCAGGTTGAATAAATTTATTTAAATTAAGCATAGGTGGATAATACAAAGCATTATGAACCCTGCCTGAAATTATTCCTTGCATATCTTTAGGAACAGCCATACCTTCACTATACATAATAACCCCTTTCCTAACAGTATCCGCAGAAAGTTGAAGAGTATCACTTGAACTTCCATGCGTATCCAACACTACCCCGTCAGCATTTGTATTATTTATAAGCCAAGATAAACCCGTATAATGGTTTTGTTTATGTGTATCTATATCCCAAGGATTATAGGAAACAAATAAATGTTTATTTTCTGCAATTAAATCATTGCTTATTTTCTTGATCTCAGATAAGCCACCAGGTAAATCCTTGTATAAATCAAACTGATTTCTTTGGTCTAATCCTAAAGTTGGCCATGAAGGCCAGATAGTTATAATATCATCACCTCCATATAATTTATTCCCTCTTTCCACAAAAGAAGGTAATGCATATTTATTTTGAGGCGCATTGTAAAAATATTTATCCCAGCTCATCATTAAATGCATCAAATAAGTATTCTTTACCCATGCTAAATCTTTTCTTTTATAAAGACGATCATTAAAGTAACTCACATCATACAACTTCTTATCTCTGAAAACTTTTAATACCCCATTTTGCCATGGTCCTCCATAGGGCTCTATCCATACATTATACTGAATACTTCCATTGGGATATAAAATGGTTTCAAATCTCTTCGTCTTACCTAAGTCAATACTTTGTTTGTCTCTTCTACTAAAGCCGTAAATAGAAAAAGATTGATCAATTGACAAAGTATTAAAGCCTAGCTCCCATGCATTGTCTGGAACAATTACATTTACAGGCATTTTACTTGGAATAAACAAATGTGTTCTGGATAAACTATGGTTGCCTTTACCAGTTATATATACATTTTCCTGATTTTTTTCAAATGGCAAAACATTGTCAATGATTAAAGTATCCTTACTCGTATTTTTAAATTCTATACTTAACTGGAAACCGTCATTCAATTTTTTAACAGAAAGAAGTTTTGTTACTACTTTCTTATTTTGACTGAACATTTGCTCCCATTGAATAATAGAAACAGGCTGAGATAAAATAAAACTTCTTGTATTCAATTCAAAACCAGTAATGGCTAAACTATCTTTACTAAAATGAATATTGGCAATTGCTACTGATTGAGCAGTAAGCACTTTTTGAAAAAAGACATTGAATATCAGCGATAAAAGCAAAATATTTCGGCAAACTGTTGATAATCTTTTCATTTATATACAATGTGAAAGAAAGTTACAAAAAATGGCTTAAAAATGGGTGGAATAATGGTGCTTTCTTGAACAAGATTTATCTTTATAAAAATTGACCTACATTTATAGATACTCTATGGAAATTAAAATGGAAGAAAGTTGGAAAAAAGCTTTATCGGATTTATTCGATAAACCCTACTTTAGCCAAATCACAGAGCATCTAAAAGCAGAAAAAGCTTTAAAACGAACTATTTATCCAAGCGGCCCTCTTATATTTAATGCCTTTAGTTTAACACCCTACGATAAAGTAAAAGTGGTTATTTTAGGACAAGACCCTTATCATAATCCCCGCCAAGCCATGGGATTAAGTTTTTCTGTTCCCGATGGCATTAAACCACCCCCCTCTTTAGTAAATATATTTAAGGAACTCCATAAAGATATTGGTATGCCTATTCCTAGTGCTGGCAATTTAACACATTGGGCCGAACAAGGTGTTTTACTTTTAAATGCAGTACTTACCGTAAGAGCTAATGAACCAGCTAGTCATGCAAAAATTGGATGGACAAAATTTACAGACGATATAATTCTACTTCTTTCTTTAAAAAAAACAGGCTTGGTTTTTATTTTATGGGGTAATTTCGCACAAGAAAAAATAAAACTCATAGACGGCGCTAAACATAAAATTTTAAAAGCAGCACACCCTTCCCCTTTTAGTGCTTACAATGGTTTTTTTGGATCTAAGCATTTTAGTGCCACCAATGAATACTTAGTAAAAAACAATCAAGACCCTATTGATTGGGCCCTATAATAAATAGAGTATGAAGATGATAAAAAATATTGTTGCAAGGGTATTAGCTATTTGGGCTCTATTGGTTTTTGCCTCTACTATGTTTATTTTCCTATGGTTCTACTTATTATGTTTTTTTATGCAAGACCCATTTAAAACAAGGTATCATAGAAGAGTATCTCAAATGTGGATGGGCGTTTTCTTAACATTATCGGGTTGTAGATTTAGGGTTAAAGGCAAAGAAGTATTTAAAGGGATGCCGAACGCTATTGTAGTATGTAATCATAATAGCTTAATTGATATACCCATAAGCACCCCTTTCTTACCAAGAGCTAATAAGACGATTGCTAAAAAAAGTTTTGTATATGTACCTTTATTTGGGTGGATTTATAAATTTGCCACTGTGATTGTAGATAGAAAAGACCACAATAGCCGTAAAGATAGTTTTGATAATATGGTGAAGGTGCTAGATAACGGACTTGATATGTTAATCTACCCAGAAGGTACTAGAAATAAAACATCAGCACCTTTAAAGTCATTTTATGATGGCGCATTTAAATTATCTATTGAAACACAGAAACCAATTATTCCAGTAGTCTTATTAAATACTAAAAAAATACTACCTGCAAGGCCTATATTATACTTTACACCTGGTAAAATTGATATGCATATACTTCCTGCTATTTTCCCACAAGAACATACTAAGGATAGCTTGAAACAAGCCGTTTATGATGTAATGGCTAATTACTATTTAAAGAATAATGAAAAAAATTAGTTAATTGAAGAAGAGAATGTTCTGCTTCTATTAATTTTCAAGTCTCTTAATATACCAGATTTAGGGTTTACTGTTATACTGAAAGAACGGTACAAACCAACAGGTGTCACATTGATAGCTAACTGCCAGCAGTGCATCTCACGTGTAATAAACATACTTAGTTGTTGAATACTAGCCTTGGCCACGTCTACATAGCCTGTTCCACCAATTTTCCACTTAGGTGTTAAGCTAAAGTCTCCATTAAAATTCAAACTTGAATAGGTTTGTAATTTAAACCCAGAATAATCCGGCTTCATTATTCTAGAAAACTGGAATGAATAAGAAACAGTTAAACTCCAGGGAATATCAAAATCCGTAAATTCTGCAGGATTGGCTTTTACATATTGCAATTGCCTTTGTTGTTCATCGGGGGTCATGAAGGGATCTAAAGGAATTTCTTTTTTCTTAGAAGCTGCATCGTCCTTTGATTTACTTTTAAAGGATGTAGCAATAGAAACTCCACCATTGGTAATACTTCCGAATTTTAATTTAGTAGGGTCGATATTTAATTTATTCACCCTGAACCCTTGCGCATCATTGGCATATGGATCTACGCTGAAAGAAGAAGAAATATTAAACTTGTCGAATAACATTGTACGCGCGTAGAAACTAAAATTACCTAACTGAAAACTATCTGCAAGGAAATTGTAATTTGAAGTAAAGCCAAAGCCTTCAATCAATTTTACTTTTTTAAAGTTTTCGGCGCTGGTATCTTTTTTGTCTTTTACTTTCATTTCTAGTAAATTATCCAAACCAAAACTTAAACCTCCAAAGGTTCCTTCTGAATAAGCTCCCCCTAAAGCTCCACCATCAAATTTAGAAAAGCGGTATGTTCTTCCAGTGGAATCAATTTGAGTGGTATAATGATAAGACTTCGCTAAATCTGGTGAATAGTTAAGGGAGACAGTGGGCCTTACTTCATGTCGAATAGCTTCTACATAATTGCTTTTAAATTTATAGGTACCAAAAATTCTACTCGCAGCTCCTACACCAAAACTTACATGGGGTGCTCTGAAAAAACCTTTTTCATAACTCGTATCTACCTTATTTAATTTACTATTCCAAGACTTTGTATTTTGTTGGCCAAACCATTTTTCATCAAAACTAATGGAAGGTGTAATCGTAATTGGCCCAAGTGATGGAAGAGAAACACTAATTGGTATACTATGCGTAGCGCCCCATTGCATGGTATCTAATAATCTATTGATATTAAATGCAGAATCATAAAAAGCCATCTGATTTTGGAAAGATCCATTGTACCCTACTCCTAATTTTTCATACCATTTTCCACTACCCACCTGATCCTTGGACTGAAATGGATATACAGTCAATGCATTAAAATTAATATTGGGCAAACTTAAATTCACCAAACCTAAATTATTGTTTTGGCTATGATTTAAGTTCATCGATAAATTATATTTATTATCCCATGACTTATTATAACTTATAGAAGAACTAATTTGATTTTGAAAATTCTGATAAGGGTTATTCAATAAGTAACTATTGTACTTTGTACTACCAAAATTGACATTGGCAGAAAAATTAGTGCCTGGCAAAGCCCTTGCATCCATGGAATGAGACCAGTTAATCATAAAGGTTTTACCCCCCGTAAATTCATTAGCTATATTTACATTCCTATTCAATATTCTTGAATTTTGTAAACTAAGGTTAAAGTTGCCAATGTATTTATAGCGTAAAATATATTTACTATTCAAATTCGCGCTCCATCCTCCATAAGAATAAATATTACTTCTTATAGTAGCGTCAACATTATCACTCAGTACTTTATAATAGCCTAAACCTTCAAAACCTAAACCAAAATCTTCACTCGTAGAAAAAGCAGGTGCCATCATACCAGAATGCTTGCCTCTTGACAAAGGGAAAATTCCAAATGGAATTCCAATAGGAAAAGGCACTCCCTCAAATTCTGGAAAGGCCGGCCCCGATACACCAATTTTGTCTGTGATTATTTTTAATCTATTGGTTCTAAAAGCAAAATGGGGGTCATCTAAATTACAGGTAGTAAATCTTGCCTTCCATGCATAAGCCTGGTCTTGTGTAACCTTTTTCATGGTGGTGGCATTGATAAAAATTTCACCTTGTTGAAAATTGGTATTTTTTGTAAGTCCCTTTCCTGACTTCATGTTAAAATAAATAGAGTCATTCACCGAAGTCATTGTTCCTTCTTTGAATTTTGGATTACTTAAAGGGCTTCCCGTAGTATCTTGTGCGCCATAAGCTTTAATGTTTTGACTTTGTTGGTCATAGACGATGGTGGCTGCCTCTAATTCTGAAGTTTTGTAAACGGTCTTAGCCTTGCCATACAAAAAGAACTCTTTAGTAGACATAACCATCACCCCAGAATCTTCTGCATTATAATTTACAGGGGTATCAATACTATCTTTTGAAATTCTTATAGACTTTACTAAACTGGTATCATTTTTTTTGGAAAGACTGTCTGTTTTAGCAGAAATACTGTCTTTTATAGGGGCCTGAATTTTGGCCTGCGCAAAAACACCCATTATGGGCATTAAAACTATTGTTAATGTTAGTAAAATGCTACCATTTACAATAGAACGCCTGTATTTTACGTTATTTTTGTATCCTGCTATTATCACAGCAGCAAAAATAAACTAAAACAGCATTAAGGCACTGATTATGAAGCAAAATAGACTGATTTTAGCATTTACTTATAGC